>Ga0247780_1000161_pt1 | contig 66190 bp, 74 predicted proteins | sample UWRJL079202R5_FD_179927 | JGI IMG/M metagenome (GOLD analysis project Ga0247780, IMG submission 179927) | Plant litter microbial communities from Arlington Agricultural Research Station in Wisconsin, United States - UWRJ-L079-202R-5 | ecosystem: Environmental > Terrestrial > Plant litter >...
CAACCCAAACCACCCCCTCCCCCCCCCCCCTCCCCTCCCCTCTTCGCCATCCACTTGACCACATCTCCCATAGATTAGCACCGGAACAAGATTCGCTCTACCAACACACACAAGCAAATAAGCAGACATGCAGCCCATAAACACCCCCTGACATGTCTCTCCATGTCTCCCAACACACACGTGAGTCCTCGAACGATACAGCACCCAATGACACCAAGCACAGACTCGACCGAAGTCGATCACGCACTACTCAACGTCATCCAAACCTTGAGCCCGCCGTCTATAAAATAGACTCCAGCTAGACACGCAACAGGCCAGATGACGTCCCTCTCCACAAATACGTACACAGTATGGGCCGGTCCTAGCCTCGAACCGCCGGTGCGGAGAGCTCTACAAGGGGGACTTTGCGCCCGACGTCGTGGACTGGGTTAAATCTCTGACGCCAGTCCGGCCCACCAACCGTCCGCCTGACTTGATGGACGGAAACAACCTACATCATCAAAGTTTTTTGTTTTGTTCTCTGGGGATACCCTACGCTGGAACGTTTCGCCGCGCGATCGGCGCATAGGACACAAACACAGGCGTAACGCTTATGCGCTTCTGACTCGCTCCGGGATGTGGGGATTTAGCCTGATTTCTCCGGGTTGCTGGCAACGCGCTACTTGGCCCGGCTGTATGTTTTATGGGACCAAAATATTCGGATCATGCTGCCGGATGGCTGGCTCGGTAATTCTTGGTATATAAGTCCTCTGTTACCCCCCGGGTTCTGGGATAGAGCGTAAAGCTTGCCGGGGACGTGGAACTCAGGGGGCGTTAGCGATAGTGTCGGTGATACAGCACGGTATCTACCACCAGGTACAAGTGTCCCGTCGGCGGTTCATATGAGTAGGCGTCGCCGATACGGCGGCAGCGGTTGGGAGAGAGACAGCATACCGAGCGGAAGATGTGGTATGTCGTGTCACCGACTTGGAGGCCGCTGGGCAGCATTGCCAGTCTGGTGGAGCTTCGAGAATCCACCTAGATCGCCATTACCCGCAATTTGGAATCCGCTGTCTCGGCCTAACACCCGGTGATACTTTTGTCTGGGCATTTTAACCTCCCCCCACAGTTGACGTTGAAGCATTCTAACCCTGATCCCGACGAATTCGGGATGACGGTCCCGCCCCCGGATTCTGTCTTTTTGACTCCACGTCCTCGATCTGATATGCGTCATGGTCTAGGCCTACGCAGAGTCTGACCCTCCAATTGCATGCATCCGGCCGAAAGGAAGCGCCAGAGCCAGCGTCCCCTCTTCCAATGTAACGGATGCATGCGATCGAATCTCTAAATGCATCCAGCCGCCCTTCCCTTGCAGAGCCAACGCAGCCGTTGCAAGCGAGTTTACGCGCGGGTCGATGTCTGCGTTTTGCGGTGTAGATTCGGTGGCATTGCACGATACCGGCCGTCCCGTTTCAGTCTCGGTGTCAGGGGCAAGGACGGGTAGCCAAGCCACCCGCACCTGGAGACGTGGGCATGGTATCGGCTGTGTGTCCCGGAGAATTGCGGTCCGGCTGCTGAGCTGGCGGATATGCTACCAGCACAGCGAAGCTAGCCGGGTATAGTCTCCGTCTGGAGAAAGGCTTGGTATCAGCCACACCTTGTTCGCGGCAATCAATATGCGACATCTGTGTGACGCTGGGGAAGACGAACTACCGGCTGGGTGGGCGCGACCGACACGTGTAGCGCCGAAGAGCACCTCCTGCCACTCGGATTGCGAAGATGTAAAGGCGATGTCGGTGTCCTGTGCGCCTATCCTCGAGATATTCTGGACTCGAGGCCACTTGTTATTCCCTGTCGCAACCGAACCTCGGCTGACCGACATATTATGTCCAGTCCAAGTCGAGACTTTTGCAGCCCTCTGCAGCCCTCTGCAGCCGAAGTGATGCTGCCTTCGGTCCCGCCTGGATGCCTGGGCAACAGTGTTGTGTATCTGGGCACTGCATGCAGAGCAGACGATTCCGACAATAGAAGCTGTTTCCCAGACGGACACAGAGTAGCAGTACTTTCACCAGAAAGAATTGTGACAATTTTGGCGCAGCAGCGTACTTTGTTCGTATTTCGGCCTTGTGCTCCGTTAAAGGACAGGGTGAAGTACGGTGCTGTGAGAAGAGCTTAGGTGCTAGAGGAGAAAAAATTCTCGACTCCTACGAGATAGACCGCTCGGCCATCAAAACCATCCTTGGTGCCACCCGAGTCATCTATCAGCCGAGAAAGCATCAACCTCCTCCATACCCCTTAGAACGAGATGTCTATTTGCGCCGAAACCATTACAAGGAGGGTCCCTTCTTTCCTCCGTTCAGACAGGCTATACGCTCCAATGTTACCGTGCCCGTCGTATCACATTGTCGAGACGCCTTCCTGCAATCTCTACTCAGGGACTGACAGCATAGGTAGGTAGGTAGTAATGTAATCAAGATCCGAAAATACTGTCAGAAACTGTGTAATGGCCCATCCAACACATCTTCACACAGAACAGATGGACCTTTTTCTTACCCAAGGGTCCTCCTGCAGATTCACAAAGGGTGACGATGCAAAAAGACATCCCCCATACCAAGACAGCACAATACATGAAAGTGGTTTTTATTTTGTTTCTATCTTTCCTCACACTGTCCAGTCCATTAAATATTACCACCTCTCTCTCTCCCTTTTGTCTATAGTGAGCGTGGGTATCTCGAACACAGCTTTGCAGCAACAGCAGAAAGAAACCATTCCTCGAAAGAATGCCGCTCTCTCCCCATTCCCAGCATTAGCGAACGTAGTGACTAGCACACGCAGGTATTCCCCGGTTCTTCCCTCCCTTTTGTGCCATTACAGAACTGGATGTACCGCTAGCGTTGGCATATCTGGGCATCGCCGTCTTCCCCATCATCATTATTCCCTTTCGCCGTCGTCGTCGTCGTCGTCGTTGTTGTTGTCCCCCAGTAGTCCCCTGAATTAGGCCATTATGAGTTAGGTAGGTCGAAATCGGCGCAAGCAGCAGGCCCTCAAGCGTCCAGCGAGTTCCCATAAATGTCAACAAATCTGCTTCACCTCATCTCTTTCAACCAGTAACTTTGCGGTTAGGTGGGTAGGCAAGACAAACAACCTAAACCGCCGCAGTCGCCGGCGCCGGCGCAACCGCCTTCTCAGGGAACGTCCCCGTCGAAGTCGCAACGCGTCCATACTGCGTGAACGCAATATTCAGGCGGTTATAATCCCACTTGCGCGACAGAACCACCGTCGCATAAGTCAAGACCGGAATTAGCAGGACATCCAGGACGCCAAAGAAGACGGACCCGGGCGTGACACCAATCTTGTTGCCGCCGTCAGAAAGGCCCCAGGCAATGGGGTACAGCAGCCAGAGGAGGTTGACCCACCCCGCGAGGAGGATATAGTCGCGGCTGATATCGACGCGCGCAGCGGAGGTGCGGCCGGTAGTCAGGGTTGAGATGGCCAGGGCGATCCAAGCAACGGTGCCGAAGGCGAAGAAACCCCACTTGTAGTTGGTGGTGGTGTACGCGCCGACGAGGTAGGAGATGATCCAAGCCCAGGAGAAGGCGATGTTGTAAAAGATGGTGGCCCAGCTAACGCCGGAGAGGACGCCGAGGGCGAGGATGACGGAGGGGAAGCTGACGACCCAGTTGATGTACTTGGCGAAGAAGGTCTGGCGGGTGAGGCCGTAGTTGAGGTTGTTGGAGACGGAGACGACGGAGAAGCCGAGGTCGGAGGCCAGCGCGAAGTAGGTGATGGCACCGACGAGGTTGGCGATGGTGAAGAGGTAGTGGAAGAAGCGCTCGCCGGCGCGGGCCTTGAAGGAGTGGGCGTACACGACCACGAACGTGAGGGCGTAGATGGCGGCGACGGTCCAGGACCAGTTGGAGCCGTTGACGGTGTAGAACTGGTCCCCTGCAGGGGGGTTGATGTTCAGGGCATCGTTGACGCGGGTGGTGAGAACGGCCATGGTGGGCGGTGTGTTCCTGGCAATGTCCAGGTGGTATGTAGGTAGTAAATAGGGGGTGATGTGATCGATCTATCCAGAGACTTTGATTCGGAGGAAGCAACAAGAACAGGTGATGAAGTGATTGATATGAGATCAAGAGGAGGAGAGAGCAGATGTCTGATCTTATAGCCTCACGTACCCAGAAGCCTCCCCAAGCCAGGGACCATATTCCATCCCACGGTCTCCCCGTCATAGACCTGAGATGCCATCCGCCCGAGCCCCGAGCACTCCGAGATATCTGCAGCTCTCCCAAACCGACCACTCAAAACCATTCAACCACACCATATCCGTGAATAATCACACCCAAAACCAGCCATTCAGAAAACACCAAAGGGCGAAACAGCGACATACCCGCGGCGCCCGGGCCCACAGAAACACAAAGAAATGCGGTTCCCGCCTGACACCAGCCCGGTCCCGTCCCTGCCGGCGTCAGGAGATGTAGATGCGCCAGGACTGGTTGCGATCTACCTACACTAGGTACCTACCTTGCCACCCTCTCACCCCTTCCAAAGCGATGACCTCCCTCCTGTACCAAACAAGCCGCCCGTCGCAAGCCCGCGCAAGTTTCCCTGTCCAGCACGCCACCAGTCCCTGCGTCCTCTCACCCGTTCGCACTGACGAAGGGCGCCAAATCAGATGACGGCTCAAACGTAATGACATCTGCCCGCGGAGGGGGGAGGGAAAACCGAGCTCCTCGGAGCTGGAGCTGGAGCTGGAGCTTTGGAAATGGAGCTTCCAGTGTCAGTAACAGCCGCTTGGCTGCGTTGCGTTTGCGCTGCGTTCTCTCACTCAGCTCCCTCGGCATTCGCTGCTGGCACGGGCGGGCGCCATCCGCCCCCGGGCCGGAACTGTCGGAGCGCGCTGTCGTCCACCAAAACGGTGATGATTCGCCGCTCTCCTCATCCGTCAGCACCCGACGATAGATTGCCCGATTCCCACTGGGGATGCGCACATGACGACATGAATAAGAGCGAGGAGAGTTCTAGATGCAGCGTATTAGAAATGCGGAGAAGTGTGAATAGGTATGCGGGGCAATGAATGACGGACGCCCTTTTCTTGACCCCTACTAAACGCTTTACCGCTTTTATCGCTTTGCATTGGCTAGTATAAGCCAGCCTTCCAACGCCCAAGTGACAAGATGGTGTCAAGTCAACCCGTGAGAAATACAGCACAAAACCCCGATCGTGACCCATCACACCGAGGTCCCTGTGGCTACGCGACCCTGCGGCCCATGCCACAGCCCGAGCCTGCCGACAAAACGGAACGAAACCAAACTCAGCGAACCACATCGAAACGAGCCGCCATGACCCCACCCAAGACCACACATCCTCCTGTATGCATGCATACCGGCCTCAATCAGCGAATGGCAGCCCTGGACCAGACTAATGCCGGCACTCGAGCACATCACCACCCCCCAATCGCCCACTCCAAAGCCTTGTTGCCGATGACATGACAATATCTGCACGGCTCCGCAAACTTCAACCATCATGTGTCATGCCACCACGCTCTTGATCGAGTCCCTTCTTGCCAATAGTAGCCCCTTTTCCAGCCATGCGTCGTCGCAAACATCACGCATTCGCCCCGCCCGCCCCCCGACACAATCCCTTCTCTGACCCCTAGCCAGCCTCCAGAAACTCGGTTGAGCTTCATGCTTTCAGCCGTGTATAACCGTGTTCAGCCAGCGACGTCCGACTCAGGCTACCGGTCTAACACTCCCATCCGTGAGCCGTGTACAAGACTAGCAGGAACCATGGAGGCAATATGGCGTGCTTCCTGATCACCGAGATATCTCATCTAGATATATCATCTAGTGTAGATATCTCATCTCGAGCGTACGCTCGAAAAGAGAGATACCTTACTTACGTCATTTTCGTATTCCTTTGACATGAAGAAACTGCGTTCAAGATCACCCGCAGGCATACGAGTCCACACTCGCACCAATTTAAGTGCTTTGGCCGCGTTTTGGACCTTCGGCAACTCCGCCCAGCACTTGAAAGCGTCGCAACCAAACTCGTCGATGCTGAGGGGGGTGTACTCAGGGCCAGACCTACTCACTCCGATAGCAGGCTGGTTATTGTATGTCTCTGCCAGCCATGAAATTTGGGGCTGGTCTGGGTTGTAGCTGTGCGTAAAAACGGTGAGAGTGTTAGGGTCGTGGGTCCATAGTTTCATGAAATCTAGCTTGGGCATGCAAGCTGCTGCACGTCCAGCAGCCACAAGCAGCTTGCTGATTTCTCGCTTATTCCCAGTCAAGAAGTGCGGATGCGCTGTTAGGGTAAGTGTCTGGAGGTTCTCCCAAGGCACTCTTGGGTTTTGGATCGGCCGATCCGGCCAGAACTCTATGAAAAATTGCCATACTCTGACGAGATCGACGAGGCTTAGGTGTTGGAGGAAGCGGCTGTGCTTTGCAAAGGCCATCGCTAGATTCCAATTCAAGAAACTAGTCGGACTTGGTTGGCTGTAGCCTGAACTCGGGTCTTTGAAAATTGTCAGTGATTGAAGCGTATTCCGAGCCGGCAAGATGTGTGAGATTAGACGACTGAAGCCTTCAAGATATCATCAGTACCAAAATGTTGCGCGCTGTGGATCGAAGGCTCTGTCATGGAAAAACGAGTGTGTTCATTGCTTCTTCGTTGGAAGCCGAGGGCTTCCAACGGTGACTCTAAATACTATATACAATGAAGTAGTTCCATTTGTGGCCTAGAATAGACCACGCAGTAATTCGATAGAATACCAGCGATCGGACCGATCGCTGGTATGGAGGCTATTCAGGGGTAGGATTCGTGTGATACAAAACAAGAATATACCCAACAATTTGCAGGTAAGTAGTCACCAACGCACCCTGTCCAACGTGTAACCGCTCTTGGTGGTGTATCCACTGTGCATTGTCGACAGAGGACCACAATTCGAAGTGAAACCCCACAAGCTTTGTAAATGCCCCAGTAAGAAGCTTGTTGAGCAAGGATATGTCGACACTCCGATAAAACCGAAGTCGAATTACCAATTCGAATTACCAAATCGACTACGACACGGACTTCAGGCAATTTTCGAGGGCGGATACTCAAGGCTCCAGATACCCTCATCGCTGCTTCCAAACTCGGCTTCGCCTCGTGGCCCTGGGACCATGCGTGAGATGGACCGCCCTGTGGCTCCATCTTGAGATCCTCAGAGTTTTTCCAGTATTTATCTACGCCGACCCCGTCAAGGTCCTCGGGGAAGTGATACGGATACTTCGGGTTGAGGCGAAATTCTCGGAAGGAATGGCTACCATCGCTCGGCAAATAAGCCCCGAGCTCGAGCGTGAGACTAGGGGCTTTCTAAGCTTTTCCGGCTGTTTCCCATGTTGACAATATCTCCAGCGACTTGAGAACGGCGGCACTGAAGATTTCGTTGTTTCTGCTGGCTTCATCAGTACTACTGGGTGTCTATTAGGCCTGTGTTTGAGGAAGGGGACTGAACCCAAGTACGCGTATTTGACCTTATGCGCGTGTCTTCGTCTTCCGCAGAGCCACAGACTGTGCCATCGTATTCATCAAGCTTGACATTGAAAATGATATGCGTCACAAAGTTCCGCCGATAAGTATAAACGCTGTCGCCGACATATTGCTCGAGACCGAGCATTCTGTCTTGGTCGAGGACGAGTTTTCGGAAGATACCTTTTTCAAACAACTTCTGCTACTGGCGGCAAACAGTCGCGTAACCCGCTCTGGCATTTTTTTCCGTGGGGTATCTGATGTTTTCGTCGACAACCTCGAGAACCTTCCGGTGCAGCTCGACGAGAAGCTTCCACCACTCGCCTCTGGCTGGTGGCCTTCGCGGTGGGTTTCCTAGTTGGGCCATCTTAAGTCGTCAGTGCCAGCTAAGCGAATGGATGTAGAGGCCAGGAAAACATGCGGATCGATATATCAAATAGCAGATACTCCAAATTGAGCTGGAATTGATACCTAGGTAAGGTAGTATCATGTCTTCGGAGTTTCAGACCATCATCGATCCGGACTGGATTGAATTCAAGTTCGGAGGCCGTAGGCGAATTGCGTTTGGCCGGCTTCCACGTGCGGCAAGACCGCTTACTATTTCTGAAAATGGAAAACACCAGTTATGATTTCCAAATTCTGACCTCTGGTTTGGCAAAAAGGCTCGGGCCGGGAAGAGCAGGTCACTCCATCCAAGTTGACACTGGACACCACCTCTGATAGATAGGTAGATAAGGTACCTTTGGCATGTGATACACCGCGACGGCCACGTCATCTACATAATCATTTTTCAAGACTTGAACCCCCTGTCTTGGTTGGTTGCGAGGTAGGTACATTCCACACCGGATAACATCCGATATTGAACCGCTTCTAACAACCCCCCTCATATAGCACCGGACTACCTCAACCAGCCCCCACCGCCGACTCACTCGCCCAAACACCCCTCTCCCGGCGCACCATAGTACAGCGCAAAGATCTCCATAGCAAAATACTGCAGTGCATTGCTATCTCTGGCTGCCTTCGCCGGATCCTTCGTCGCCAGCTCCAGAACCTCGTCATAGCTCTCTGCAAAATGGTCGACCATACCCTCACCAATGCTGGCCACGTGAAAGACGCGGTGCATAAGGTCCGTTGCCCAGTAAGTGTTGAGGGGTGAGTTCTTGACAGTGTAGTTATTCAGACAGAGCGAGGAGAGGCTGAGGCGCTTGGCGAAGGAGAGAGGGCAGATTACGGTCTCGGAGGTTGCGCTTTCTCCGCGCCAGTGGCCGGCCCAGCCTAGGGTGCGGTGTCAGTGGGGAGTTTGGAGTTTGAAGGGGTTAGGAGCTGGGATGACTGACCTTCTTGTGAGACGCAGTTCCCGTCGATGTCATCGCAGCGGAAGAGCATCCCATCGTGGTTGGCCGCGATGATCCGCTCGTAGATTCCGATGGGTATGGCGGTTGGACCGGTGCCGAAGTACTTTTGTACGATGGGCGGGTCGCTGCCCTTATCGAGGAGGTATTCTTTTGCGGATCGGGCAATCGCTACGGTCTCCCACAGCGCGGAGGAGAGAACCCGGTGGGAGGTTGCGTTGCAGGAGGGGTGGATTGGGAAAGGGGATTTGAACTCGGAGAGGAAGTCATGGGGTGTGGAAGAGTTGACGGCCGACGGTCGGCTGGAGAGGTCGCTTGTGGGCCGGCCCCAGACGGCTGGAAGGAGTAGGAGGGTGGTGTAGATGAAATGCATGATTGCTTCTGTTTGGCGGTGACAGGATGGAGAAATGCTGTGCCCGGTCAAGAAGGTAGGTAGGTAGGTAGGCAGGTAGGTAGGTAAGGTTATGATGGTCGGACGGAAGTCACCCCTTAAATACATTGACAGTCCTCAACACCATGCAACTCGGGATATTCGGCAGAGGCTAGCGATATGTTACGAGGTCACCAAGGTTCCCGAACGGAGACGACATGCACGTCATATTCACTTATTCAGGAATTGTTCTGGCTATCAAGGTTCCCTACCTACCTTGACGACTGCCAAGTTTCCCTTGGCATGGGGCCATCTCCTGACGCAGCGACAATCCGGTCTGTAGTTGCGTTTTCCACAAGTAATATTTAATGCTCAATGACACTGATCTGCAATATTTGGGGTTCCTCGTGGTTATACGCAGAAGCTGCAGTCCATTGGAATAGGGTGGTTGTTGTTACCCCTTGGGTAGGTAGGTAAGATTGTTACCCCTGAAGAAAAAGCTGCTGTTCTCCTCCCAAGCCCCCACGACGAAAGCCAACCTACCCACTCTACATGAAAGATACCAGCTCAAGAGCCCATGGACACCCGGAAAAGCACCCTTATCCACCTGGGCATCTCCCATCACAGCACCGACCTCGTCCGCTGCTGACGACCTGGACTTCAAGTTCGATCTGAACTTCAGCATGCCAATCTTCCCTCGGCCCCCCTGAATGCCGTGCTTCTCGGTACAGCTCACGCCTCATGAAAGGTATCAATATTGGAGAATGGAGGGTTTATGTTTACATTACCCCTTTTCGAGGTAGTATTTGGGTGTCCCTTTTCCTTCAAGGGTAAGGGGGTAAGGATGATCTTGCCCTCCTGTCAGCTCAAATCAGCGGCTACAACCAGTTCGGGCGGGTTGGGTATTCACATGGTGATTTACATGGTGATATAATATAGTGTGATTGCTTTTTTTTGGAGAGCTGAGGTCGTCTCGATTTCAACTTATCAGCTGGCAGCCGAGTGTGCATCTACGATGTGATAGATGAACGCTAACTCTGCCTTCTGCTGCCGATTCCGGGAAAATTTCGGTATTGATGTCACAAAAGGAGGTGGGAGTACACACTAACTCGAGTCCCACGACATGTCACTGTTGTACGAGGGGAACGCTAAGCGCATCAGTTGAGATTTTTGTTCACTAGGTTTGGTATCTTTTGCGGTCGCTATATACAGTTTAAAGCAAGGTGGCTGTTTCCCCTAAAAACGGACGAGAACAAAAATGGGAGCATAGGTATAATTCTAAATCCTCTCCGTGGCCTACATGCTTCTTCGTCCTAGACATGCGGTTATACGGCAATCCCAGCGGGCGAATGAGCGATGGCGCCGCCCCTATGCTTGCAATTGCTCTCCGTTCCTGGTCGTTCCCGATTCAACCTTGCCACTACTGCTGCCAGAGGCGTCCGATGCCCCTGCCCCGTCCGTGGCGGCATCCGTATTATTGCCGTCATTATCGTCATTGTCGTCAACAGCGTCACTGTCGTCATCGTCATCCTCCTCTTCGCCCGATTGCTCTTCAGCCTCAAGGCTGTAGCCTGGACAGCGCTCAACTAGGCCGCGGAAGTACGCAACTAATACCTCGGGGTTGGGCACAATCCTCCAGTCGACCCTGTAGAGAAACTCAAGCTCCAGCAGCTTGAGCTCAGCGAGCCTCACGCCGCCAACCTTCGCATAGTGCGAGTTATTCCAAAATGCGTCCGAAAGGCCCTTCGCTGCCACGGTTGCTGCCGTAATGAGGAAACGATGGACCGTGAGTGTGTTGATGGTGAATTCCGGGTATAGTGCACAGAGCCGGTCGATGTAGTAGACCATGGACAAAAGGAGAGGGGGGGTGAGCGTGGCATGTTTTGCCAGTCTATGGAGATAGTCCAAAACTGAGATTCCAGGGGCGGTGCTGTCAGGCTGTCAGCGTTACGTGGGAGAAAGACGGTCCTGTGCGCCGGTTGCGCCGGCTTACCGGGAATGGAACCTCGTGAGATGGCCTGCCGTTAGCGCCAGCGCATCGTTGGTTTCAATGAGTTCCCCAAGCATATGCGCGATCAGGACTACTACATCCTCGACCTGGCAAAGCTCGTATTTCAGCGGGAGAACTTTGGGCGGGCTCGTGTCGGGTTTTGACCGCTTGGAGAGCGTGGAGGGGCTCCGTGCGGCATTTGCCGGCGTGGCGCTGGAATCGCCAGGCCCGTCGGTATTCTTCCTCTTTGAAGGAGAGAGTGGTTGCACGGCGCTCGCAACTTGTGCTTCTACGAACGCCCTCGAACTCTCTGGTGTCGCCTTCGTCGGTTTCGGCTGCGCGCCGGGGGCGGGGTGTCGCTCGTCGCGGACAGACATCGGCTTTGGCCCTGGCGGAGGCGGGGGCTCAAGTCGATCACCCTCACTCGGCGGGGCGCGAAGCACTGCGCCAACTGCGTAGTCGAAGGGCTCCATGGGCGAGTACTGCGTCGCGACGTCTACATATCTCTTGGCTCGCGGGAAGGAGGGGGAAGCTATCGAGGTTGCGGTCGAGGAGGCTGATTGGCGGCGAGACAAGGCAGTCGAGAGCCAAGCAGGAGACTGTCGTGGAGACGGGGCGGGAGCATAGTGGAACGCGTGAAAACCGCTTCTCGGAGAGGCATTGACTGAAGTCGCAAGAGCCGGAGATTGAACCAACATTATCCTAGCCTCGTCATCTTTCACGCGTAATCGAGACAGGGAGAAGTTGAGCCTTGATGCCGCAGTGGGGCTTGCGTTGCTGCTCTTCTCCGCAGATTTTCTCGTTTTCTCCACTGCGGGAGCCCGCTTAGCGGCGTCAGGAAATCGGGAAAAGAGATGCTACCAGGATCGATCGGGCTTCAGCGAGGACAGAAACGCAAGTTTTCAGCGGAGCGTGCGTTGTCGGACAGAGGTGTTCGGTTCAGTTTTGCAACAGTAGGTTGCTAGGTGCGGGGCAGGATGCCGGCGGGGTGAAGTCTCTTTGTCATGTTGGCATAGGATGTGCGGCGAGCATTCGCAAACTTATCAAATGTAAGAAAATATTGGTACTTGGCTGCGATGCAGTCTGCTCTGCCCGGTGCACACCGGCCAAGGTTCAAGGACCAATGTGAAGAAAGGGCATTCCAGCTGGCCCTAAACAGTTGACCGACGGCAAATCGAGGGCTAGCCACACGGATCACATTACACAACGGATCGAAGCCAAGCTGCCAGCACGTTCACGGGAGCCGCAATTCGATTGGAGGGGCGGAACCTGGGAACAAGGAGACGGCCCCGTTGTTAGCGACACAGACGCCTGTTGCAGGCAGGCAAGGCGTCTGCATTGGCACTTCACGCCATAAAACCAGGCTTCCCTGCCCGACTCCATGCACTCACGTATCCATCCGGGAAGCGTTCCCAGGGAATCGGAAGACGACCTCTAGCTCCAGCCCCATGCCAGATGAGCTAGGCTCTAGTAGAGCGGTGTGCGGAATACAGCCAATGCTCTTGCCAATGTCATTGACTGGTCTTCTTCCATAATTTAATGGGTACGGTTTCTCTTCCGCCTGTTCACTGGATAGTTACTGTGAATCTCCAATCCTTGAGGTGCAACCGTTGCGTAGATGTAACGGACCATCATTAGACCCCCATTGTATTTCTGTCGCCGTTCAGTTGCGGTAGTCCTGACTAGTGATGAAAGACAGGCGTAGACAGCGACAACGATGAGTGGACAAAAGGGGTGTGCCTAGTGAAGCCGCCTGCCCCACCTCTGCTCGACTGGCTATCCTCGAAAAACGCATCGCGGACTGTCTCGAGCCTCGCAATCCTGACGCCCGCAACCATCCTATAGCTTTCAATCACCACCTCGGCGACTAGATGTTCACTGCTGTTCGCAGAAAACGTAGCATATCATACTCCTCACCCCAACCTGAGATTCCGTTGCCGAAGAACCAAAGAAACCAACGACACACGGGCAAGTCGCGGGCAGATCCCGAGGCTGCCTTGCGAAGCCTTCCTGTCGCACATAATCGCAACCTCACCATCCCCAGTCAGAGTCATCAGCACTGCACGATCTGCAGTCTTTCTGAAGGCGCCGCAATTGGCAGTACCTATCCCGCTGAGGAGAGCTCTCCGCCCTTCCAGGAAACTGACTCGAGCCCCACTCGTCATGGCGCGCATTCAGAGCCCCCCAATCCTCTCCCAGATCAGAGTAGCAAGAAGCTATTCGGAGCAAACGGCCGCACTTCGCGCTCTAAAAGATGATATTGTTGGGCATGTCCAGCGAAAAGAGAGATGGATCGAAAATGGGATTCTGGAATCGCTCGTCAAAAACCTACAAGCTGTCCGGTCTCCGGTCAGTCGGAACGGCGATGAGTCTCACAGCAACGCGGGACAGCCGAGGCCCCTAGCAGATAGCGAGCGTGTACGGTTGCTATCTTTGGAGCTCATCGCCAGTTTCTCAAGTGGTGAGTGGGATGCCCTGGTGCTGTGACAATGGTTAGCGTGTTGACACACTCTATATAGGCGGTCCCTCCTTTCTCGCTCCCCTCCGCGCCGTCAATGCAATACCGGCCATTCTTTCGCATATCTCCCCGTCCGAAAACCCACCGCAAATCGTACTCACGGCGCTTCGGGCGCTCCGCGACATCGCCGATGCCTCTGTCCTGGCTTCTCCAGGCCCGTACGACGACGCAACAGCATTGTCAGACCTCCTATTCAAACCTCAACATCTCAATTCGATGAACCGCATATTGGGCTCGAGCTCGACCATCATCGTGGTACAGGAACAGAAACGTCTCGTCGCCACCCTGATCAGCCGGCTGTGCAGAAGTCCGCAGCACCAAAGTCTGCTTGCGGGTCAAGGGATCCTGGATTCCCTAGCTTTGCAGCTTGCCAGCTTTGCAGTGTCACGCGGAGAGGTTGTGCCTGGGGCCGAGATTCTGGCCCGAGGCGACGGTTTAGACGGCATGATACCGGACCCAGCGCCCCTTGGATCGGATCTTGCGTTGGTCCTCGAGGCGATCTCGACGATTATAGCAGACTCCCGTTACCGGGCTTGCATGTTGATGTGCTCTCCAGCCATAATGGCAATATTTCCAAACGCCGAGTTCTCGCCCGCCACTAAGGAAGCCAAGGCTGCTAGGAACGCTCTCGAAGTAACCGGGTTGAGCACTGCGCGGTCTAGGAATCCTGGTGCGATCGAATATCTGCTCCCCGTGGTACCTATTACGCAGCCAAGGTCGCTGTCTTCCCAGTTCACACAATTTCCCCCTTTAGGCTTCTCGCCATCCAGCGATAATCTCATCTCTGCGGCCCGTCCGATAACAACCAAGTTCTCCGGCTGGGACCCAACCCGCTTGGATTCGGCGAGCTCTAACGGTGACACAGAACCTGAGGATGCCGAGAGCCCTATCATACCCTGGCTTATACATCTTGTCCGAACGACAGATGGCCTGGAGAGAGTCATGGCCGCCTCGGTGTTAGCAACTCTATACAAAGCCGGGTTTGCGTTACCGGAACGAGAGGTTGCCATCGGCCTTCTTGTAGTTCCCCTTCTGTGCCGATTGATCAGAGATCACGATAAGCATGTTCCTCCCACCCTTCAAAATGCAAGCTTCATAGAGAGGCATATCGCTCTGGATTGGGCTATCCTGGAGCGAACACCAGCCGTCTTAGCACGCCTACTTGCCGATAGTGATTATCTGCAACAGACCGCTCACGAATGTGGCGCGATGAAAACGGTCCATAAGCTGCTCAAAGATGCCTATGAGCCAATGCCGGCTCAGACGGCTTCGCGACCATGGTCGCCAACCCCGGAGCATAGGGCTGTCTATGAGGAAGGCCTCCCTAGGTGTTGTATCGGACCTCCAGGGCAGCTTCCAATATATGCACACAAACTCAAGATGAGAGAGTGCTCATTGAAGCTTGTGGCAGGTTTGGTGGCTAACAAAGAAGACTACCGAAAAGCGATCACCGACTACGACGTACTGCCATATATCGTTGAGTCACTCAGCGCCACACCTACCAAGCCTAGGAATGCCAAGGAGAAGTCGAAGGCCGAAAAAGCAGCCGGTGATGAGATGGACACCCTGAATGAAAACTCACCTTATGGAAATAATCCCAACACTGTAATCGTAGCAGCATGCCATGTCATCCGGGTCCTAAGCCGATCTCCCAGCAACCTCCGGACGATCTTGGAGGACCATGGTGTTGCGATGCCTATCTTCAGGTTGCTGAAGCACACCGCTGCTGATATCCAAATCGCAGCTTGCGGTGCGGTCTGCAATTTGGTGCTAAGCCACAGCCCTATGCGAGAGGTGAGTTGGCCATGCTCTGGTCCTCGACACGCCTTGCATGTAAACTAACTCGAACCAGCCCCTTCTGCAGGCGGGCGTGCTTCGTGTACTTTGCGAACAGGCTCGGTCGGATAACCCGGGGTTAAGGCTCAATGCGATGTGGGCACTGAAGCATTTGGTTGATGGAGCTGACAACGATCTGAAGAAGCAAGCACTGGAGGAATTGGAATCGGGCTGCCTTGTTCGGCTGATATGTGACGACATTGAGGATGAGGCATTGCACACCCGCGTACAACTCGAGCAAGACAATCGGGATATCGATAACGACGAAGACATGGACGGGATGGCATTCGAAGATTTCAGCAACTCAGCGATGTACCCATGCGGCCAAGCGGGACCGAAACCGGCGTCGCTTCGATTGCAGAGGGCAGAGAGGAAGATCTCGATGCTTCGCGAGGCTGAGCTCAATCTGACCCGCAAGGCAAGAAACGACGATTTAGCAATTCAGGAGCAGGGGCTTAACTTCATTCGAAACCTCATCTGCTTGCCGTCACCACCAGGAGAGATGGTCGACTACATCTTCAACGAGATTGGCCAGGACCGCCTCTTCGAGATATTATCCTCAAAGTTGCGAGTTAAGGTGCTGCATCCTTTTGGACGGAAGTACGCCACGGCGCCGGACTCGCGGGTGCTTTACCCGCAGGCCAAGGTGATTGAGGCGGTCGTGTATGTCTTGGTCAACATCGCCGCCAGTGTGCCCAGACACCGCCAGTTGGTGATGGCGCAAACAGAACTGCTCAAGCTTCTAGGTGGTCATATCAACAGTCGGGACACGGAAGTGCGGCGGGCGCTTTGCCACCTCCTCAGCAATCTTGGGGAGCGCGAGGAAGACATGTCGGGTGGTGAACAGAGGGCAATGGAGCTTAAAAAGCTTGGGTTCCTGGCCAAGCTGGAGGAACTACAGGAGAAGGATAGCGATCTGGATGTCCGAGAGACGGCTAAGACAGCGGTTTGGAGGATCAAAGCGCCGGCCGTATAGAACATCGGGGTGCGGTTGGTGCTCTTACAATCATGGTCACGCAGGCGCAGGGTCAGGAAGGATGTGTAAAAGAAGGAAAGTGAAATGGGGAAGTTTCAAGGGAGAGTGACGTGTTAATGTTTGAAAATATGTAACGATGAAGAGCAAAGGTACACAAGCGCATGGCATTGGCACAACCCAGACACGAACTGGGATAGCGAGGAACTGGTTTTTCTTTGGGAAGCGAATGAATACTACTCCCATCATTAAATAGCGCTGTATGAAGGTCCCGGCCGAAAGACTCTCTCTTCTCTCTGCGAGAATGTGTAGTGGGAATCCTCTCACAGGTTTGTTCCGAAACACCAAGGCCTTGGGTATCCCATTACATCATTGTGGAAGACCTTGATTCCACAGTAGAGGCTTTTTAAAGAATGCAGGAAGGCCCTTTCAAAATGGGGGATGGACTACAACAACACAAACCGGACATGGGCTGCTTTGACATAATGGGCCCCCGAACCGACACTGAGCTGTTGGGATGTACATTAGGGTTAGGGTATTATATCCTCACCCCCACACCTTCAGGGGCTCCACTCTTTTTGCCTTGGCTGTTGTCCATTGACCCAGTCCAGATCTCCAGACCAACCCACCGAGAACAAAACTACCAACGTCGTCGAGAAGTCGATGCGCAGACTCATCCCAAATATTGACAATGAAACTTGTCACAGTACTATCGGCGCTCCTTGCCGGGGCCGTTGCTCGCGTCGCAGCAGAAACCGTACCCGTCTACATTCAACCCATGACCTTCCCCGAGACCACGCCGGTCCTCCTCGCCGAGATCAGACATGACAGCCCCGCGCCCTCGACAGACCCTGCGGCATCTGGGCAGATAGCCTCCGAGGTTATTTCGTACGAGGCACCGGAGATCCCAGAAGGCGCAGAGCTGGTGCGTATCGGCGCATACGATAAGAAGGCAGCGAAGTGGGCATCCTCAACGACGGTCATCTCGGTCAACAACTTTGGGAAAGGCTATTCTCCGCACTTCGTGGTCACGCTAGACGCGAATGGGAAAGACTATCTGGGAGTTGCGTGCCGCGGAGTGCGTGTCGATGCTGGATATACGAGGGACTTTGGGCCGCAGGCGGCCGTGGTGGTTGCCGGACGGGGCAAGCAGCCGGAGCTCAACAAGCCAGTTGTGCTGTCACCGGAGGGAAAGAAGGTTGTTGTAGAAGAGAAGACGTTGCTGCAGAAGTATACACCCCACCCCCCTATTGCGAGATTCTAGGAAAGCAGTGATGCTAACGGACGTTTTGCGCGCGCACAGATACTGGTGGTTGTTGGCGATCGGTGTGTTCGTGATGATTTCGGGCGGAGGCGGCGATGGGAAATAACCTATAGACTTGCGATACCCTTCAACATATTCTGCATTATTCCGACTTCGCAGTTGGTCGTCGATCTGCGACCTGCTTGCACCATGCTCTCTATCTCGTAGGTAGGATACCGCTTTCCTTTGAGTGGACACCACTTTACTGCCTCTGTCGGCTCTTCTTTACCATGAACCGCTCTTCTTTCTGCGCCTGGGCGCTTGACTGTTGAGAGAGACCCTGATTTTTCTTCAGTCCACAGTAGCTCCAACCAAGCGAAAGGGCCAGCAACCCATGAGAGCAGTGTGATGCTTGGTAAATCCTCTCCTGGGCTCATAATTGATTCCCAATACTCGGTTACGCTCTTTTAGGATCGGAAGCTAGGCCTCCCGTATCTATGGACAATCCAATTCTTAGATGTACGCCATTCGTTGATTTGTCCAATGCCTCATCATGTAAGAGATACGCAACTTCACGCCATTATCTGTTTGGCTTTCTCACCGTGGTTGCCTTGAGAACCATTGCTCGTTTGGTCGCATCAACCAGAAGTTGAGACTGGCACCGTGCACAACCTAGCAGCTGGTTGCCAGGTGATACAAACAGGCCCACAATTATTGCTGGAGTTCTCGAAATCCACCAAGATCCACAACTCTCAGCCTCCTCCTCCCACTGCTCGCGCAAGCAACCCACCTACCCAACTTCTTCTCCAATCTTGCCCTTCTAATTCAAGCATCACGCAAGCTTCCATCCTACTTCCGAACAAATACCCCTCATCAAGAATTGCAGAGACCGCAAATATGGCTGCTGAGAACGGCACTACCACTTCGGTGCAGGACCCCTCTGCGCTCGCCGGTGGCGCACCCGCCGAGAGCAAGGGAAAGGGTAAAGCTTCTGCTTCTGGCGAGCAGGTCGAGGACACCTCCATGGCCGTCGATGACGACGAAGATGAGGATGAGGACGAGGAAGGCGACGAGGTATGTCGCAAACCGATGCCCCGCACTGTCGCATTGCGCACTCACTGACTTGACTTGTGCAGGAGGTCGAAGCTGGTATGTCCACTCACAAATAATAGTACGATAGCACGAGCGCATGTTCTGACATATATTCTGCAGCTGATGAGGATGGCATGGAGGAGATCGACCTCGACAATGTCATCGGCCGCCGCACCCGTGGCAAAGTGATCGACTTCGCAAAGGCTGCCGCCGAGAACCCCGCTGAGGACGATGAGGATGAGGATGAAGACGAGGACTTCGAGGCGGAGGACGAGAAGATGGATGACGCCTAAATCATTTACTTCATGTCTTAGACGACGCGACAGATGCGCCCGCGCCTCGTCGCGACGGGCTCGGATTTACGACGGCACGAGCTTGGGGATGAGGAAAAATACGGATGGCCATACCTTTGCACTGGATGTTTGGCTTTGTACTGGATCTGTGCAAGGGCATTGGATCTTTCAGGCGTTTTGGCAGGACACCCGAGCTATTGTAGCCCAGCTGGTCATCATCTGGTTGATGTTATCATGCTAAGATAGGACTGTTGGGCAACATTCGGGCCAAAAAAATGAAGATCTTCCACCTACAGTTTGTGATTCCATCGCATGTTCCCGGAGCGAATGGTCCAACACTGGTCTCTGGAGCTGTGCTGCCATGACATGTTGAACTTTGTCGCAGCCTTCAAACACCATCCCAAGTGTGGGGCAACGACAAGCAGGGGACTGGTCCTCCCACTGGTGATCCCCGCCGTACACGCTCTTTTCAAGCCTCCCACACCATGCTTTCACATGCAAAAGAGCATCCCAGGTGTTTGGGGTTCGCCTTCATGAACCCTGGGGAGCTTGGGTATTCACTCCAGATGGATAGGTCCTCGTTGCTCAGTGCTTTGTAAAAGACATCTCGAAGACGTCCCAGTGGCTCGGCTGCGGATTTACCTTTCACTGCCCCTGGGCTCCATTGACCAATCTCTTTGCCGCTATTGTCTCCAAATTAATTTCTGGACACTTGTTGGCTACGCCAGTCCAGGCCAGTTCTACGCCTTGGGATAAAGACTTGTATTTCGCGAACCGTCCAACCAGCAGCCACGAGGTCACAAGGTGCATTGTTGGAAGTTGCGACATCGCCTTATTAGACCCCCGAAAGCAACTGAGAACGTAAAGTGTATTTCGACTTTTATTCTCGCTATTTCCTCGCCCCGACCGGTCGCATCAAAGCAGAATTTCCACGCATCGCATTTCCGACCTTGAATTATCGCCTGATCTAGGATCAAGCATGGAAGCCAGATAACCAACATCCCAACGGGCACAAACGGAACACACTGCAAGGATAGAGAAAAGAACCACTAGGCATCTCGATACTCAGGAGACCGACAATCATGGCATCAAGGTCGGTTTTCACCCTTTCACGGTCGCTGCACGCACCCGCATTCCCTACGCAAGCAAGACGTCCGCTGGGCGAGCGAAGGCCTTCCACGTCAGCGGCGCAAACCAGGCAGAGTCCACAGTTTCGCTAACCACCTCTCGCAACCACAGATTCGGTGCCTCCTCCCTCCACCAGCGCGACTCGCGCAACGATCTCTTCAAGGGCTACACCGGCTCGGGCGCCGACTCGGCGCGAAGGCCCGTCAGCGGAAGCCCGAACAATGTAGGCGGCGGATACGGGTACAGCGGGTACCCCGGGGCGAATAGCTCGACTATGGGCGGGGGCTCTGGCTCCGGGCTGGGGATGGAAAGTCGGGGGTTTAGGCCGGCGACGCCGAACACAAGGTACGTTTTGTTAGTTTGAAGATTCGCCGGGATGGTGCTGACGGAGATGTCATTCTGTTCAGGGGCCAGTACAGCGACGCAGTCCTGAACGAGCTCGAGAGCCAGAACGACCAGCAGGTCGACGGAATTATGGGGAAGGTCAGGATACTCAAGGATGTAAGTGGTTCCGAAAAAGCCGGCAGAACGTACAGGCCACTGATGCTCGACACAGATGACTGTAGCAATCGGCGACGAGATCAGAGAGTCATCAGCATTAGCAGAAAAGATGAACGACAGCTTCGACAAGACACGGTTACGCCTCCGCGGCACCATGAACCGGATGCTGCTCATGGCGGAGAGGACCGGTGTTGGCTGGAAGGTGTGGCTTGGTTTCTTCCTAGCCGTCATCCTCTTGTTTACGTATGTTTGGCTCTTTTGAGCGGCATGGAAATGGCATTTTCCCTTCATGTAGCTGGGCACACACGCCCACTGCCTTCATACTCTGAGCGGGTGATTTTGTCGGGACTCGGGTTCTGATAGCTCAGGAAGGGCGAAAGGCGTTTTTTGGGACGAGGATTATTGTTTTGCTTTCAGGGAACGAACAGCACATGTCTGATGTACAAAGCCAGGAGACACACGAATGCGGTGATAGAGGCTGGTTTGAATAAGAATGTTGTAATGCCCCAAAAGCAACCCATGCCGCCGTATAATTATATTCCTAACGCCACCATGCCTTCCAATGGGTATCTCATGCTTGTTTCCATACTGTCATATCCTTGACCCCTGTTTCCCAGTATACACCCGGCCCTAGTTCCCTCTCCTCAGCCGGGGGCTGCTGCCCATCATGCTGCTTCCATCCCGCGACAGGATGCTGCTAATATCAAGACTGCTCCGTGGCCCATTTCCGCCTGCCATGCTGCCCCGTTGCCCAGTTCCGCCTGCCATATTGCTTCGCTGCACATTTCCGCTCATGCTAGTTCTTTGCCCATAGCCACCCGCCATGCTGCTTCTGGGCCCAGCACCGCCGGCCATGCTGCTCCGAGGATGGGGTAGGTGAGGAGCCCGCATTCCACCATAGCTAATGTTCTGGCTAACGTCCTCATCGCTGCTCAACGAGGCCTCGGAGTCCGTGTGCTCATAGCCACCGCTCTCTGCCTCGGGGACATCATCGTCGAGGTTCGCCTCCATGTCCATGTCCAGCCCGGGCTCCAGCTCCTCGGGGTACAGAGTGCTGACGAGGTCGTCTTCCTCAAGGATATCCGCCTGGTCTTCTTCATCGATGTCTTCATCGCCACCATAGAGATCCCCACCAGCTGCTGCCCCATTTCCGCCGCGTGCCATCATCTCCCGCATGCGGTCCTCAGTTGCCCGCATAGAGGCCACACGGTTCGCGAGCTCCCGCTGTTGAACTCGCCGCAGCTGCCGCCCTTCACCACTCTCATCCTGGTCCACCATCCCTGAGCTCTCATTCTCCTCATCCTCCTCGTCTTCCTCCTCCTCATCATCACTCACCCCGTCGAAGCCAAACCCACCATCGTCCGCATCGGGGATATCATCATCTAAATCCCTTCCTCCACCATCCTCCATCATTTGCTCGTCCCCGTCCCCATCCATCCCCATCGCGACAGCCCCTCCCTCGTCTGCCAGTGGTGCGACAGCACCACCTCCTGCTTCTGCCTCCGCCAGCTCCTGCGCCAGCATCTCGCGCCGCATCGCCTCAGCATGCTCCTCTGCTTCGCGCCGCTCCTCCCGCAGCTGGAACAGCGTCTTCGTCACGCCCGGCGGCTTCAGCCACGTGGCGCCGAGGTTACCGACATTGGCGCGGCGGCGCTCGTTGGTACGCTCATCATCGCGTAGGCGCCCAAGAGCAGAGCGCTCGATGGCCTGTGCGGCGCTGTGTGGGTGGTGGTGGCCAGAGCGCATGCGCTGGTTGGTGTTGTTACCATTTGGACCAGGGCCGCCGTCTGTCGCCGCGTCGGGGTGGGTGGATGTCGGGGTGGCGGCAGTGGGGTTACGAGAGGAGATGTACCACAGGGAGTGAGACTGCTTTCCGGGATCAGCCGTGTATCAAATCAGGAGGATGGGAAGATAGAGGCGGTTGGGATGACTTACGTCTCGCGGGGTCAGGTCTGGGAGGAGCGAAAACATGGTAGCGGTTGTCTAGAAGGGGAGCCTTCTTAGACTATTGGCGGGATCATACAACCCACGCTGGGTGCACTTAGGACTTTCGGCGAATTGAGTGAAGAAAGGGAAACTTCGCGCTCTTCCTCGACGCGTAAAGTTGAACCGCGATGGAGAAACAAATGCATCACGAATTGTCTAATCCCTCCTGCCAGGGTACATAGGTACCTACCCCACATTCTGGTCTGTGCGTTGGGGTGCCGGGATGCATACCGACATCATCAGGGCTAGAATCTACAGCGAGCAAGTATCCCATTGTCAAAAGGTTGTACACTACTTCTACTAGGGCGTGTCGGTATACCAGAGGTCGCGTGTTGTCTTGCTCTTTCCGTTCTCCATGCCCAACTCCGAGATGGGCCTCATTTCTCACCCCGCAATGGTCCTCAAATAAATGTTGCTGTTGTCTTTGTCACCACGGCCTGAGTAATGACACTCGACAAGTCACTCTGGAGCTGGCAGCGCCGAGATACAAGACTCGGGTCAAAAACCAAGAACGTTCTCCTTAAGCCAGGCCATGAGTTTTGAGGCTGGAAACTGTATTGCACCCCAAGAGGCCTTGATGCATTCCCCAATGGCACAAACCTGTGTAAGGGTTCGTCCAACGCATTTTCGCACGGAGCAGAGAAACACTTGGGTTTGACCACAGCCTTCGTACCTAGGTAGTTCTATACAACCCGATACCCCTGGCTTAGTCTTTGCGAGTACGGAGTGCAACGACGCTAGGTAAGGCACCGAGGAGCTTGAGAAGAGGGACTCGGAGTCTCGCCGAAGTCCCGCTGTTTTTGCCATTGACCAATCCTCCTCCGGGCCAGAATCGGGTTTCCAACAACCCCACCTCACAACCGCCATCCGTGTCGACTCGGCACCGCGGGAACCTGGAAGCCACCTTGCATAGCTGATGTCTTGTGTCCCTGGTGTGCGAGAATGGATGCGCGGGACAGGAATCGGGAGTTTCTCGCCGTAATTTTCCCCGAACACGAGAGCTCGTTCATCATGTTCTTCTCGGGCCAAGAGTCAATGCGTTTGCGTTGTCCGTCCCGTTGACCTGTTCAGAGGTTGCGGTAGTTTCTGTGAGGTAATCAAGCATGTCCTTCCTGTGACATTGTGCTGTGCGCTCAAGGTTTCCCCTGTCCCTACATGCATCCAACTAGTAGATGTCCTCCACGTTCCACTTCCATGAGACAGGCTGGGCTTTCAAAACGAGGCAAAAGCGTGAAATGAGGCGCCTCCCAATTCTCGCGCTCCACGTCTTCGGGAAGACTCGGAAGCAACGCGGCTTAAGTGAGCGCAGTGCAGTGACCGACATTTCTGCTCACACGCACGCTGTATAGCCGTGAGGTAGCACATAGGCTCAATGGGTCCAGGTGATGTTCGAAGGGGAAAATTTTCTGCTCTCATTACATGATGTCTTGAACGGATTGGCTGAGAAAATGGCGGTCGTGAGGTGTCGGAAACGGCTGACCCTGCTAACACAAGAGCCAATCAGGATTCGCGCAAAGCCAATTCGGGTCCCGCAAGGTACCGATGTCGGCCATGGAAGGAACGGCGGCGAACACCGCCCCGCGGCTCCTACGATCCAAGGAAGCGGATGGGCGCTCAGCAAGCTTCGGGGGTTTTGGGTTGATGCAGATTAACTGTTTGAATTTTGGCCTTTGGATTCATGCAGCGTACGCACCTCAGGTAGCGTCGGGGCAGGCATACCCCCACTTGATAGCACACTTTATTCCGGCACACTCAACGTGTCGTCCATGTCACCCCACAGAGGGGTGCTGAGGGGCATTGAGGGGTGGTGGGACAGACTCTCACATTCCATTCGAGAAGACACCTGTATTGTGACACGAGCGCCTTGCGGCTCTCGTCCGTCGTCGTTGTGAAGAATCCCAAGACTAGTCCAAGGCGAAAACTGCAACGTTCCACAATACCAGTGATATCCGGTAGCAGCTTCCGCCACTGTAGAGGACCGGCCTGGGACGCCAATGGAGTTCTCCGTGCATTGGCGCGGCCATGCCGTTCTGGCCTCTTGAGAATAACCCGACGCGGTCGTTCGAGCCACCGTTACAGCCACCGATCCAGCTTCCTCGGCTCTGTGATGCAGCTTATTCCCTCTCTCAGGCCAGGTCTTCCCTGTGTGAAGGTCACCGGTGTCCGTGCGCATAGGGCGATCTACTGTGTAGGGTCATTATAGGGATTGGATGGAGACATCGAGGAGTGTGAGATAAGGGTTGCAAGGCTACTCGAGCGATGCTTGATTGGCGAGACGGATGCAGCAGCCGTTTTCTGCTGATGATTGTTTTACAGCAGCCTTCCCGTGCGACTCAAGACCACTGCGGGCCAGCCTAGCCCGCTTGTGTGCTTGCAACTATGCCGGATCTCAACCAAGAAACCTTTTGCAGACCACTACGGCAGGCGATGGCGACGCCCGCCGTCTCCATGGCCCTATTCGGATTGCATTGCAGCCGCATATGCTGGCACAACATCCAAATATGTGTCCTTGGTTGTGAGCCGCGGAGCTCCATTGGCCATCCTCCTCGCGAAAACTGGGCGAGAAGTTTTCCTCCAGCCCCTTCCAGTCCTCCAGACCCGGGCGGGATGCGGCCAGACGGGTTTTGAACTCCGCCATGTCTGCGATGCGGCTCGGCAACAGAAGAAAGTGGCGGCAGCATCAACATGCGGGGCCTACACCGAGGCGGCGGGTGGTTCCAGGCGGGGATCCTCGCGCGACCATATATTATGGCATGGAGGTTCAATGGAGTCCTCTGTGAGCATCCATTCGTATGGCGGCTAGTTGACCATCACGGAGTGTTGGACATGTTGCCCTGGGCTTCAGCTTCTTTTCAACTAACACTATCGTGCAGTCTCGCAGGGTCCAATCCAGGCAGACAGGCACATGCTCGCGGACCTCGCGCAGGCGACATCGGCCAGTGATCTTTGAAAACACCGCGTGCTGATTGGTGGTCAGGCGCGGAACTGACGTCCTTCTCTCTCTTCCCACGCAAATTCGACAGGGATGATGGGAGTTCGGTGGATCCATTACATGCAGGCGATGTTCGTGGATCTCGGGCTAGCTCGAAGCATCCCTGCAACCTGCAGGCCGGGTGTGGGGTGGTTTCATCCAGACCTGCGCTCGTTTCTATTACACAGTGGTGTTTGTTAACAAATGTATACCGATGCAACAGCTCTTAGTGACGGCACCGGTTGAACGTCCTCGATAGTCGTGAGCGGAGAGATCTGGCAGGCATTGTTGACAAGCCCCCTCGTCAGCCTAGAGTGCGTCTGAGATCAAGCTTATCCCCAAACGGATTGGCCGGCTTCCCACGTACCCATGGGCACCACCGGCTCGCCAACGCCACATTGTTTTAGAAGCCATCACCACCACCTGATAGGTAGGAATCAAGCTAGTCCACGGTCGATCTTCGAAGTCTCGTGTCGGTCATCGAAGTAGCTCTTTTGTACTTCGGACATCCCCTGCGGCAAATCTGCGTCGAAAGACCCGAGCAAGGGCCGTCTGGGCGGCGCTGGGTAGGCAAGCAGGGCACCGAAAGCCTTGGCGCGCGGATTGATGATTGTTCATCTCGAGATGTATGCCGATCAAGAGAGCGATTTACGGTCGGTTTGCAGCAAATTGACTCATCTCGTAAGAAAACCCATACGCCTGTACTTTATGTATCAGAAACCGCTACGAAGCGCGTACCTTCACTCCCAGAAGCGGGCAGCAAGCGCCCACCGCGGAAGCTGGGCGCCGCGTGCTTGTGTTGCGGTGTTGAGGCGTTTTTGGTATGTGCATACGAGAACAAAGAGGAGGAGCTGAGCAGAAGAGGTCCACTTCCCAGTCATGTTTCTGCCGTCAGTCAGACCCAGAACGGCCAGAGGTGAGCTGTCAGGGCGTGGGACAAAGTGACTCAAGTGGTCAGATCTCTTGCCATTTCGCAGATGCGGTGGAGGGGGAGGTCGGGGCTGTACGAATGGCCGACCCACTTTTGGGAACAGACATCTCCACTTCAACCCTGCAAATGGCTGTCTCCCCACTTCCCCCCACCCACGCCCAGTAGTCCCATCGGTCGGTTTGCCTTCAACAGCGGCTCTGGTCGTCTTTTTGCCTTCTGCCCTTGCAAACCTGGCCTGTCCCTGCTCCGCTTCGGACGTTTTCTGTGTCAATTGCACTACGAGAGACCAAGTTTTAACGTGTTGACCGGTCAGGGGTGCCCTTGGCCAACAGTTGCAGCTTGCTCTCCGCCTCTCCCCTCTATTGCCGTCGCCCACCGACTCGGAGTCCGTCTCGTTCATAAAAGCACGAGTGCCACCCTCCTCCTACTTGATCCTTTCCCTTCTCTTTCACGAATTTTCCATCCTTTCAGCCGGCCCAGAGCTACACTCCCCTCCCGCCAGCCAAATATCTAGAGCGCCAGCTTCCCTCGGTGGAAGTCTTTCAAGCCAACTGGTAAGTCGTGATCCAACGCGAACCCCCGTGCTTCTCCCCAAGTGACTGCCTGCGAGAGACAAGACGGAATCCGACCCCCATCTCCCGTCGCTCAAAGACACTCGACCCGGCATCTGTTCGGCCGACACTGCTATCCAGCCTTTGAATGGCCTGGAAAATACGACAAGGGCAACTCTACCTGCCGGAACTTCGGAGCCACCTCCGACACATGACAACCGAGCCCGCTGCCACACTTTTCGAGAACAACTACTATAGTGAGGGCGCTATCTGAGAAATGCAATTCAACAAGCCGGGTGGCAGAGACGTGCGGGATCCCACCGTGAGCATGGCATCTTTACTCCTGGCTCTTTGGCGGGGTGGACATCGTCGGTTGCGCTGGCGATGAGATGCTGGTTCGGTCTTTTGCCCCGCCCCCGCTCTCAGGAGATTTAATTTCTTGGTCTGGCCACCCCCGCTTCGAAACACCACCACCATGGAAGGCCCTGTGTGGATCTTGGAAGGGAGCCTGCTTGGGTTGCATTGGCAAGCACCAGTTTCGATGTCCGACCGAAAATCACAGCGACTGCTGCGCTCTCGCCTGTCACCCAAAAACTCCAGAGCTGCCATCATCCTATCACGTCCCGATAATATAGCCGCATGGGGGCGATAAGGGCGATGCAATTGGCCTGTCGTCATATCGCATCCCGCGTGGAGAGCGTCGGTTGTGAGTGGGCATGCCCGGAATTGGCTTGGTGGGCCCGGCCGCCGCAATTGCATCACGAGCTTTCCTGGGCAACCCGCGGGGCTATCAGTGGGAGCTATCATGCAGCTTTGCAGCTTCCCCTCCGCTGCATTGCGCTAGGCAAAACTTCAGCGACTTACATGCTCTCTGCACCCACGCCCCGCCAACCTCGAGCATCCGAATGTTGCAGACCCGCCGAAAATGGATCTGCCGAATCAATCCTATTCGGATGATGTATCCATCCTCATCACATCTACTTCGATCAGTGCCGCCGGCAATTCAGGAGTTGTTACCGTTGGAATTGTCACCCATCGGAAACATGAACGGCGCCATTGAGTGGCTACAACCGCTTATTCCTTGAACTCTGGGATAAGCTATTGGGTTGTGGCTCGCCTCGCCACCAACCCTCGGGCCGACGACTCGCATTTTCCGGCGCACATCTTCGGTTTCCTTCACCCCATCCACTTCGCCCGGACTATGCCATCCCTTCTTTGGGAACTTGGCCGCATCCAGGAGTGTCCAAGGAGCAGTCCAAGCCGACTTCCAGTTGAACTAGGGGATTCGCCGTCTTGTCTCTCGCCTATTGCCATTCGAATACTCACCCCGGGTGGCTGATAGTGAACTAAATGCTAACTTACTGCCCGTGTTTTTCAGCAGACCTATCTGCCACTTGAGCGGCGCCGCTGCTCTTCAGTGCTTTTTCTGATCTTGACTCATCCCTTTGGTGACCACCAGCTGGGGCGCTTGACAAGCAAAGCTTGCCTAGCATGGGCCTGAACGACGAATTCGACGATCGCAACATACAAATCGATGCCGAATCAGAGGAATACCACCCCTATGAGTACCAAACAGAGGGAAATACCTCTTGGGCAGGGAACCTCCCGGTGAAGCAGTACGTACACCGTGTTTTCGTTGTCCGTGTTCGATTGCTGACCTCGATCTTTCAGGGGGTTGTATGATCCGGACCTTGAAAAAGATGCGTGCGGCGTAGGTTTCGCCTGGTAAGATGAACTACCCTAGACGGCCTCGGGATCACAAAACTAACCGCCAATAGCCACATCAAGGGCAAGGCAAGCCACAAAATCGTCAGCGATGGTGAGTGATCATTCTTGCTTCCAAAGCATAGGGTAGGAAGCTAACTGGTGCAGCTCGGAACCTTCTGTGTAACATGACCCATCGTGGTGCTGTTGGGTCGGACGCACGAGATGGTGATGGTGCAGGTGTCATGACCTCCATCCCTCACAAATTCTTCATCAAGAATTTCGAGCGGGATGTTGGAATTAAACTTCCCCCTCTGGGTCAATACGCCGTGGGAAACCTGTTTTTCAAGCCCGACCCGGAGACTGTGGAAGAGTCCAAGCGGCAATTGGAAGATGTTGCCGAGTCTTTGGGCTTGAGGGTCCTGGGATGGCGAGAGCTTCCCACAGACTCGTCGCTTCTCGGGCCAGCCGCCGCGTCTCGTGAGCCTACCATTCTGCAACCTTTCGTCGTTCTGCAGTCCGCCTACGGACCCGGAAATGCTCCCGAAGTAACAGATCCCGAGAAGTTTGACGACAGGCTTTTTGAGAGACAGCTATACGTTCTCCGAAAGCGAGCCACACACACGATTGGGCTTCAGAACTGGTTCTACATCTGCTCTCTCTCAAACAAGAACATTGTTTATAAGGGACAGCTTGCGCCGGTCCAAGTTTACCAATATTACCATGATTTGGTGAATGCCGACTACGAGGCCCATTTTGCCCTGGTCCATTCCAGGTTCTCGACCAACACGTTCCCATCCTGGGATCGTGCTCAGCCTCTGCGATGGGCGGCTCACAATGGTAGGCCTTCGTACCTCGGATATGACAAGATGGTAGAAGCTGATCAACAGTGCAGGTGAAATCAACACCCTTCGGGGTAACAAGAACTGGATGCGTGCTCGCGAGGGCGTAATGCAGTCCGACATCTTTGGCGACGAGTTGGAGGGGCTTTATCCCATTGTGGAGGATGGCGGTTCTGACTCGGCCGCTTTCGACAATGTTTTGGAGCTCCTCAGCATCAATGGTGTCCTTTCCCTTCCGGAGGCTGTCATGTTGATGGTTCCGGAGGCGTGGCAGGGGAATGCCTTGATGGACCCTAAGAAGGCCGCATTCTACGAATGGGCCGCTTGCCAAATGGAGCCCTGGGATGGCCCTGCCCTATTCACATTTGCCGATGGCCGTTTCTGCGGCGCCAACCTCGACCGGAATGGTCTCAGACCTTGCCGGTTTTACGTTATGGACGATGACCGCATCATCTGTGCATCTGAAGTCGGCGCCATTGCCGTCGAGCCCGAGAGAGTTATTCAAAAGGGCCGCCTACAGCCGGGACGTATGCTGCTGGTTGACACGCACGCTGGTCGTATCATCGATGATTCCGAACTCAAGGCTGCTGTTTCTAGTCGGCATGATTTCCGCGCGTGGCTTGATAAGGAGCTGATTACCATGCCTCGGATTCTGGAAAAGGCCTCTCAGAATGACAGCCTGGATCTCAGTGCGAAGCCTGATGCCTCAAAGCTACACGAGGATCCTTTGTTGCATGCTTTCGGCTACACATTCGAGCAGATCAGTCTGTTGCTTGCACCCATGGCCTCTGATGAGAAGGAGGCTCTTGGTTCTATGGGCAACGATGCCCCATTGGCTTGCCTGTCGCAAGCCCCAAAGCTACTTTACGAATACTTCCGACAGCTTTTCGCCCAGGTCACCAACCCGCCAATCGACCCTATCAGAGAGTCAATTGTCATGTCTTTGGAGTGCTACGTCGGACCTCAAGGAAACCTGCTTGAGATGGATGCCTCGCAGTGCGGAAGGCTACTCCTCCCTAGCCCGATCCTTTCTATTTCCGAGTTTAAAGCGCTTACAAACATGTCGACCATCCACCCTGAGTGGACCGTGAAGACCATCGACATCACATTCCCGAAGAGCGAGGGAGTTCAGGGTTATATCAAGCGTCTTGACCATATCTGCAACGAAGCAACCGCCGCCATTGAGGCACGCGATCGCATTATTGTGCTGTCTGATCGGAATACTTCCAAGAATAGGGTTGCCGTGTCGGCTCTCCTTGCGTCCGCCATGGTTCACCATCACCTTGTCACCAACAAGTGGCGTGCGATGGCTGCCATTGTTGTTGAGACTGCTGAGGCGCGCGAAGTCCACCACATGTGCGTCCTCCTTGGCTATGGTACTGATGCTATAAACCCATACCTTGCGATGGAGTGCATCTTGAAGCTCAACAAGGAGAAATTGATCAAGAGAAAGCTGTCAGACGATGAGCTTATCGCTAACTACAAGCATTCTTGCGATGGTGGCATTCTCAAAGTCATGAGTAAGATGGGCATCTCTACTCTGGCTAGTTACAAGGGCGCTCAAATTTTTGAGGCGTTGGGTGTGGACGATGAAGTTGTCGACCGCTGTTTCAGGGGAACAGCCTCGCGTATCAAGGGTGTCACCTTTGAGCTCATCGCCGAAGATGCTTTCCGCTTCCACGAGCGAGGCTTCCCGTCGCGCTATACTGTTGGCACCAAGGGGCTCCCTGAATCAGGCGAGTACCACTGGCGCGATGGTGGTGAGCCACACATCAACGATCCCACATCGATTGCCAATATCCAGGATGCCGTCCGGACGAAGAACGATAAGTCTTACGAGGCTTACTCGAGATCAGAATATGAGCAGATCAAAGCTTGCACGCTTCGCGGCATGCTGGACTTCAAATTCGAGGATTGCGAGGCAGTCCCGATCGACCAGGTCGAGCCGTGGACCGAGATCGTCCGTCGCTTCTGCACAGGCGCCATGTCGTATGGATCCATTTCAATGGAGTCCCACTCGACGCTGGCTGTCGCCATGAATAGGCTGGGCGGTAAATCCAACACCGGCGAAGGTGGTGAGGACCCCGAGCGTGGACAGAGACTGCCGAACGGAGACACCATGCGATCGGCTATCAAGCAGGTTGCATCCGGCCGTTTCGGTGTTACTTCTGCCTACCTGGCCGACTCGGACGAGATTCAGATCAAGATGGCACAAGGCGCTAAGCCTGGTGAAGGTGGTGAGCTTCCGGGCCACAAAGTCTCCAAGTCCATTGCCCGCACTCGTCACTCTACACCTGGTGTGGGTTTGATCTCGCCCCCACCGCATCACGATATTTACTCCATCGAGGACTTGAAGCAGCTTATTTATGACTTGAAGTGCGCAAGCCCTCGCTCTCGCGTTTCCGTCAAGCTCGTCTCCGAGACTGGTGTCGGTATCGTTGCTTCGGGTGTTGCCAAGGCTAAGGCCGATCACATCTTAATCTCTGGTCACGATGGCGGTACTGGCGCCTCCCGGTGGACTGGTATCAAATACGCCGGCCTTCCGTGGGAGCTTGGTCTCGCCGAGACCCACCAAACACTGGTTCTGAACGACCTCCGTGGTCGCGTTGTCGTCCAGACCGACGGCCAGCTCCGCACTGGTCGCGATGTCGCCATTGCCTGCCTGCTTGGTGCTGAAGAGTGGGGTTTCGCCACCACCCCTTTGATCGCCATGGGCTGCATTATGATGAGAAAATGCCACTGTCGGGGAACCCTAACCCTAGAATGGAGAATATATGCTGATATCTGCCACAGTGAATACTTGCCCAGTTGGTATCGCCACCCAGGACCCTGAGCTGCGGAAGAAGTTTACAGGCACGCCCGAACATGTCATCAACTTCTTCTATTATGTTGCCAACGAGCTCCGTGCTATTATGGCTAAGCTCGGCTTCCGGACTGTTAACGAGATGATTGGGCACGTGGAAGTTCTCAAGATGCGTGAGGAGTTGAGAACCACCAAAACCGCCAATATCGACTTGTCCCTAATTCTAACCCCGGCCCATAAGCTCCGGCCCGGCGTTGCCACCTTTAATGTCCGCAAGCAGGACCATCGTCTTTACGTCCGCCTTGACAACAAGCTTATCTCCGAGGCTGAGCTAACCCTCGACAAGGGACTGCCCTCTCGCATCGAGTGTGACATTGTCAACACGGATCGCGCCATGGGTACCTCTCTGTCCTATCACATCTCCAAGCGCTATGGTGAGGAGGGATTGCCTATGGACACTGTTCATGTCAACATCAAGGGATCGGCAGGCCAATCCTTTGGTGCCTTCCTCGCCCCCGGAGTGACCCTCGAGCTGGAAGGTGATTCCAACGACTACGTCGGAAAGGGCCTTTCAGGTGGTCGGCTCATTATCTACCCGCCCCGTTCAGCTGTCTTCAGGGCCGAGGAGAATATCCTTATTGGCAACGTCTGCCTCTACGGCGCCACAAGCGGCACATGCTTCTTCAGGGGCGTCGCTGCAGAGCGGTTCGCCGTCCGCAACTCCGGTGCAACCGCTATTGTTGAGGGAGTCGGCGACCACGGTTGTGAGTACATGACTGGTGGTCGCATTGTTGTTCTTGGTAGCACTGGCCGTAACTTTGCGGCTGGTATGTCTGGTGGTATTGCCTACGTTCTCGATATTCATCAGGATTTCATGTCCAAGCTCAACACGGAAATGGTCGAAGCTGGCCCTCTTGAGGACAAAGATGAGATCTCCTTCGTTCGCGGCCTGATTGAGGATCATCATCACTACACCGGATCTGAACTTGCTGCCCGCATCTTAGTTGATTTCAACCGCGCCCTGCCCCGCTTCGTCAAGGTCTTGCCCGTGGATTACAAGCGCGTCCTGGAGGAGGAGGCAGCTAAGGCTGCCGAGGCTAAGCGAGCTGAATATAACCTTCCTATCGTCTCTGGCGTCGCGCACAAGACCGAGAAGAAGGCAGCCAAGCTTCAGGATATTGAAGATACTATCGATGACAACTCTGCTAACAAGAAGAAGGCACTTGTACTTGATAAGACAAAGGGGTTCATGAAATACCAGCGTCGATCGGAGAAGTACCGCAGCGCGGCGACACGGACCAAGGACTGGGCCGAGATCTCTTCCAGACTTGACGAAGATGAGCTGAAGTACCAAGCGGCTCGTTGCATGGACTGCGGTGTTCCTTTCTGTCAGTCCGATACTGGATGCCCGATTTCCAACATCATCCCCAAATGGAACGAATTGCTTTTTGCGGGTCAGTGGCGGGATGCCCTCGACCGTCTGATCATGACAAACAACTTCCCCGAGTTTACCGGCCGCGTTTGCCCCGCTCCTTGTGAGGGCGCCTGCGTCCTGGGAATAAACGAAGATCCCGTTGGTATCAAGTCTATCGAATGCGCCATCATAGATCGCGGATTCGAAAAGGGTTGGATGGTTCCCACGCCACCAGAGGTGCGAACTAGCAAAAAGGTCGCCATCATCGGATCTGGCCCTGCTGGTCTGGCTTGCGCAGACCAACTCAACAAGGCTGGCCACACCGTCACTGTCTACGAGCGAGCGGACCGCTTGGGCGGCCTCCTCATGTACGGCATCCCCAACATGAAGCTTGACAAGCGAATTGTTAAGCGACGCACCGACTTCATGGCCGCTGAAGGCATCAATTTCAAGACAGGTGTTGCGGTTGGTGAAGATGTGCAGCTCTTGGATCTCAAGGCGGAGAACGATGCTGTTGTGATTGCCACAGGCGCGACTGTCGCCAGAGACCTGCCAATCAAGGGCCGAAACCTGGAGGGAATCCACTTTGCTATGGAGTTCTTGCACAAGAATACCAAGTCTCTTCTTGACTCGGAGCTCGCCGACGGTTCCTACATCTCCGCAAAGGGCAAGGACGTAGTCGTCATTGGTGGTGGTGACACCGGAAACGACTGTATCGGCACCTCGGTTCGTCATGGTGCCAAGTCTGTCATCAACTTCGAACTGCTGCCGCAGCCGCCACCAGAGCGTGGCCGAGACAACCCCTGGCCGCAGTGGCCTCGCATCTACCGTGTGGACTACGGTCACACCGAGGTGAAGCAGCACATGGGCAAGGACCCTCGCGAGTTCTGCATCATGTCGGAAGAGTTTGTCGACGATGGCTATGGAAAGGTCAAGGGAATCAACACAGTTCGCGTTGAGTGGACGAAATCGCCTAGCGGCGGTTGGGACATGAAGAAGGTCGACGGCTCCCAACAATTCTTCCCTGCTGACTTGGTTCTCCTCTCTATGGGTTTCCTGGGACCCGAGGCCCGTGTTCTCGGTGACGATATCGAGAAGGATGCCCGGAAAAACGTCAAGACGCCCGCCGGCAAATACAGCACCAACATCGAGGGCGTCTTTGCCGCAGGCGATTGCCGCCGCGGGCAGTCACTCATTGTTTGGTAAGACACTCTGAATCGAGATTTATCTTTCTAAATGCTAACTGCCGGATAGGGGTATTAACGAGGGCCGTCAAGCCGCGCGTGAGGTTGACTTGTTCCTCGAGCACAACACGGCGCTACCAGTCACTGGCGGCATTGTTAAGCGCACCGCTCAAGAAGTATTTGCTGCCGCTGCCGCTGCTTAAGAGCCCGCCACAGAGATGTGTAGCACTCTGGTTTGATAACGGGATGACGGCGAGAATGAGTGATAGGTGTGGTCAGGTCCTAGGCACGAGCTGATCATGGTCTTTTTTATGATTTTGATACCATTCAAACGAAGCATCGGCAATCCTTCGCATTCAAGGAAGTACTTGGGCAGGGGCGGAATCTTGCTAATGGTTTATGGTAAAATAAAGGTGCTGGCGGATTTGCTCTCCTGTTTATTCTGATGCCTGATGCTGTATATAGTTTGAAGTCTAGCACATAGCGAAGCGCGATTTTGAGATTCACTCAATCATACACATTCAGCTCTGCACGGTGATACAATGGCCAAAAGAGTCCCCTCAGCCCGTGTGGAATATGCGCTTTTCCTGTTAAGACAGCCCATGAGATTTGAAGTTGCAGGCTATCACCCATTCTGAAAAGACCTGCCTACCTTCCGCAGTGGCCTATTCAAATGTAATCGAGGGTTTACATGATGTGTTTAAGGCATGGAATGCAATCAGCCCAGGCCTACCTGCCTTCTATAACGGCCTGTTCCAATGTAGTTGAGGCCTTGCGCGATGTGGTTAGGCCTGTAATGTGACAAGTCCAGGCCTTTGCTGTTCCGGCACAGAACTCTGTAAGGATTCCGACAACGCATTTTCGAACGGGGAAGATAAACCCTTTCTCCTCACACACCACTCTCGCAGTCATGCCGTAGATGGTAGGTAATGCAGATAACAGCAAGCAGGCAGGCTTGGGGGTAACAAGAACCTAGCATGTCTCACAACGATAGAAGAATGCCTACGGTGATCTGGGCCTTCGCGTGCGGTGAGGTACCTTTACGGAGCACAAAGGAAGGCTCGGGCCAAAAAAAGAAAAGGCTCCCTTTAATCAGTGCGAAAATGTCTTTTGGAATCTTCACACGGTCCTGCCCTGAAACGGTAAGGTCTGAGCTTATCGCATTACATACAGGCCGTTTAAACATGCAAGAAAGCCCAATTGAAATGTAGAAAGGCCTTTTCAACATACAAAAAGGCCTTTTCACTATTCATATGGGTCTTTTCAGAATGGGAGATGGCCTGTAGTAACGAAAGCCATAGGTGGTCTTTACAGTAAGAAAGTATTTTCGCACTGGCTAAGGGGACCCTTTCTTTTGGCCTGAGCCTTCATACTCCGTCGTGAGCTGGTGTAACCCACGTGGGGGGGTTGATTGGACAATTTGAGTTGGCGAACACTGTGGGGTGTTGCTATGACGTTAGGTGAGGTCGCCGCGTCTCTCGACACCTGCACTGACCATCCAACCACTTTCCCTCACATTCTCCTCTCTCGTGAGACCTTTATCGCTAGACGATACACGATTCTTTTCGGCTGGCTAGCTGGTATTTGTCTTATATTTTTGCTTGCACCGCTTTCCTGACCGCACGCAGCCATGCGCTTCGGCAAGACGCTGCGCCAGTCCACCTATGCGCCATGGAGGGACAATTATATCGACTATGCGAAGCTGAAGAGCATACTGCGCGAGGACAAGCCTGACGATGAGGACGAGCCGTGGACTGAAGAGGATGAGAATCGCTTCTGCGACGAGATCTTCAACACCCAGCTCGAGAAGGTCGCCCAATTCCAGGAGGAGAAGGTGAAGGAGCTGCGAAACCGCGTGGACGCCGCCTTCGATAGGCTGAAGGACATCTCGACCACAGAGGACGGCAAGCCGAAGCCCAAGACTGATGTCGAAAAACAGCAGCTCAAGGACTTCGAGGCGGAGCTGGACAGCATCACAAACGAGGTCAAGGAGCTGCAGAAGTACAGCAACTTGAACTACACGGGATTCCTGAAGATCGTCAAGAAGCACGACCGGAAGCGTGGCAATCGATACAAGATTCGGCCCATGATGCAAGTCAGCCTATCGAACCGTCCGTTCAACTCAGAGCAGGCCTACTCGCCCCTGCTCAACAAACTCTCCCTCATGTATTTTGCGGTTCGACAGCAACTTGAAGGTGATGGCCCCGGCGAAGCGTACCCGGCTGATCCCGACAGCCAGCCCGAGACGCACAATGGCGCACGGTACACCGCGCACAAGTTCTGGGTGCATCCGGACAATCTGCTCGAGGTCAAGACGTACATTATGCGACGGCTCCCGGCGCTTGTCTACAGCCAGCAGTCCGCCAAGGAGGTCGACGCCAATGAGGACCCTACCATCACCTCGCTCTATTTCGATAGCGCCAAGTTCCCGCTCTACTATAAGAAGGTTGAACGTCAGGGCGAGGCATCGTCTCTTCGACTTCGCTGGTATGGGCAGCTACTTGATAAGCCTGATATTGTGCTCGAACAAAAGGTTATCCACGAGAACGGCAGCAGTGAGGAGCGCAAGTTCCCCATAAAGGAGAAGTACATCAACTCTTTCCTCCACGACGAGTACAAGATGGAGAAGTCGGTCCAGAAGATGGAGAGGCAGGGCCAAAGCGCCAAGAACGTCGAGGAGTTCCAGTCCACGGCGAGCGCAATTCAAAAGTTTGTTCGCGACAACAAACTGGAGCCACTCGTGCGAGCCAACTATGTCCGCACCGCCTTCCAGAAGCCGGGCGATGACCGTGTGCGCATCTCGATCGACACTGACATAGCCTTCATCCGCGAGGACACATTGGACGAGGGCAGGCCCTGCCGCGACCCTCAGGATTGGCACCGGACCGACATTGACAGCGGCAACATGACCTACCCATTTAAGAACATCAACCAGAGCGAGGTGTCACGTTTCCCTTATGCCGTTTTGGAGATCAAGCTCAAGGAGGACAGTACAGGCAAGCGCCCGAGTTGGATCCAAGATCTGATGGGATCGCACCTTGTGCACCCATCGCCTCGCTTCTCAAAGTTTGTGCACGCCGTGGCCTCCCTTTTTGAGGACTACGTAAATCGACTGCCTTTTTGGCTCAGCGACCTTGATAAAGATATCCGCAAGGATCCCCAGGTTGCCTTCGACGAAGCTGAAGAGAGGCGTGCTCAGCGGGCCGAGAACGAGCAGGTTGTGGGGAGCTTCCTTGGCACCAAGCTGGGTTCGTACAAGCCATCTAAAGGCTCCCCGGTAGCCAAGTCGTATCTCTCCGAGCGGGCTGCTGCAGAGGCTGCAACTTCGACGCCACGGTCTGGCGCAGGTAACGGCGACGCTGCGGCAGACGTGGCTGATGAAGAAGCTACCGAAGCGGCCGCGAGTGGCAGAGACTACGGCACGCTTTCGTCGATCTTCCCCGGCTTCTCACTCTCCAAGTACGGCAAGGCGAAGCGGGCGCGGGAAGCAACACCGCTCCCGGATGGTGTGGTTGAGCCTACCGAGTGGATCAAGAATTCAGGCCCTCTGCAGATTGAGCCCAAGGTATGGCTGGCCAACGAACGTACATTCCTGAAGTGGCAGCACATCAGCGTGCTGCTCGGTGGGCTGGCCATCAGTCTGTACACGGCAGCAGGGAAGGGCACGCTGGCCGAGTGGATGGGCATTTCGTACATCCTGATTGCCGTGTTTTCTGGTTGCTGGGGGTACTATACGCTGCACTGGCGGCGGAGCATGATTGTGCAACGCAGCGGCAAAGACTTTGACAGTATGGCAGGACCTCTGATTATCAGCGCAGCACTGATGTTGGCATTGGTGCTGAACTTTGTGTTTGCGGTAAGGCTCTGATACCCACTTGATTATTGGCCATCAACTAACAAATGTGTTTAGTATCGCACAGCGCTAGGGAAAACGGGTCCCGGCGAGAGGCTAGGAACGAACACATCGATGATTATTATGGGCGACCTTTGACCGGCCAGCGCAAGAAGTACAGCCCAAGCATTTTCAGGGTATCAAATTGCATTCCAACGGGGTCATTATCATGTTTATATATTATTTGCCGTTCAGCCATGTCTTTTGGATGAAAGACGGCATATTTAGATATCCGAATGTCAACCTGGGCTTCCAGCTAAAACTGGTCCCTCAGCCAATGCGACAATGCCTTCTTGATGTCGGGGCACGCCATGGGTATTGATGTCATTCGACGAATTGCATTCTCTATGCCTCATTACATTCTCAAACGGTCTTCTCGGATGCAGTCGAGGCATATCCTAACATAATTGAAGTCTGCTTCAATGCATTTGAGGCCTTGTGGTGCAAGTGTTGCCTATTTTGTTACAAGCTAGGACTCGTTGCTCTGTCACAAGCTGTGGGAAGGTTTCTCTAGGTTACACATTTTTGCACGGGGCAGAGAGTCCCTTTGAGTTTGGCCCGAGCCTTTGTATCATCAGGTGTGAGCTGCGGGCGAGCCGTTGGGCTGGGAGGCTCGGGAGGCCCCACACTGCGTTGGCGTTGCTGCTCTATTGATGCTTTTGTGTTTCAGCCAAACATTAATACAATGTGATATAAAATAAATTTGAGTGCTGCTACATCCCGTCACATCGGGACAGCTTGTTTCTACCCCGGCTTTTCCCTGTCCACAGATTTCCAGGTTTTTAAACTATTTGAGCAATCCTCCATGACGAACCTGCTGAAGCGTGACCTCAGAACCGTTGCCTCGCTGTGCCGACTTTCACTCCAGCACCATCTGACCTAGCGTCGTGCGCCATCGAATAACGTTGGGGCTTGAGCTGCGCAGCCACAGAATACACGCATCTCGCGCACCTCCTGACGCGCGTGTGCCAGCTGCAAGAGCGGGAGCAGGAAGGGAGGCCACTTCCTCGCAGATCTACCTCGACAACATAAAGCCATCGTAGCGTGGCGGGGAGAGACACGCGCGCAGATGCTTGCAGCACCGTTGCCGTCGCCGCAGTAGCAGCTGCCGAGTGACCCTATCTATATACATACATAATAATACGCGAAACGGGATATGCAAAGGGACGAGAAGATGGCCGAGGCCAAAAAGAAAGAGAAAAACGGCTTCTGGGGCCTGTTCCGAACGCAGAGCTCGGCGACCAAGGGTCGGAAACTGGTTTGCGCCCCTGTCCCTGGCACCTGAATACATCAGCGATTGACTTGCTTGCAAGGAAAAGGACTACCCAAGACGGGTGAGCGAGGGCGACGCACTGAACCGGCGCAGGAAATCGGAGGCCCCGCCCCCGAGAGACAATCCCGACAGCGATCGTCGCAGGCCGCGCCGGCCAGACCCGAATGTCACAAAGGGCAAGGGGCGCGAGGCCCCGGGCGGGCGTTCCTACGAGGTCGGGCCTCTAACGGAGTGGCCCCCATCCGGTATGTCGACTCGGGAGGAGCTGACTCTCGGCCCGGCGATGCAGCTCATCTCAAGGGGCGTGCCGGCGTTCAAGGGGTATAAGCGACCCATACCCCATGCTTCCGACCACTACTATGCCCTGTTCGCCACAGCGGCCGGCAACCACGGCGACGAGACCGACGCTGCGAACCAGCATGACTCCATGACACAGCTCATGACGCTGCGCTTGGTCGGCTCCGGGCCCGCTACTTACCCCTGGGAGACGCTGGAGCAGCCCAGCTTCTCGTTCTGCTTCGGCAGGCGTCCAGGGACCATCACGCTGAACCACTGGGCATCTATGGCGAGCGTAGGACCGCCCTCGATCTCTTTGCGCGACCCCGGGATATTGCCCCGGGAGGTAGATCTGGAGAGTATCCTTGAGCGGGTAAGGGAACTGGAGAGGGGGCTAGAGGATGACGACGAGGATCTCATGTACAAGAACCTCTACCGTCGGTTGCTGCGGGACCCGGACAAGTACCTCAGCCCGCACCGCACGCTGGACAAGCAGATCATGGATCTGATCATGGTGCTCTCGCGCGCTGACTGGATCGATTTTACCAACCCGCGCAACCAGGTTGTGACAAAGTTCATCTTTGACACAAGCCAGCCCAACGCTCCCATGTTCCTAAAGTTCTTCCACCAGCTCCTTCTCAGTGCCGAGCTCGACCTCCGAATAAACTCGAAGCACCACCTAACGGAGGCAAAGGAGAAGCTCCTGCTCCAAATCCCACCCACCATCCAGTGGAGCATGGCAGTGGCACGGCGCTGGCGTGAAAACATGCGCATCGAAGGCTACGGCCCCTCAGCTGACCAGCTCCAACTACGCCTCAAGCTGAAGAAGCGTCAAGTCAAGATGCTGAAACGATTTGCGCAGATGATGAAGTGGCCGAACCTCGAAGCAACGCTTACTAACCTCAAGCAGCGCGACGTTGACGGCACACTCGACCTCGTCAGCTCGCATGCAATGGCTTTCTTCTCGGGGCTTGTTTTGCCCGGACCAACCTTCCCCTTTCTCATCATGAATTCGCTCATCGACATTGACCCAGACAAGGCGACCGACGACCTTGCCCTCCTCACCCACGTTCATCCGCATTGCGGTTTTCAGTACCGCAGCAGCTACACATATTGGACTGCTGCCTCAATTGTCGGAAAAGTCCTCGCACCCACCTGCCGCTCCGTCGCCGGATGGGTAGGCCCTGCCCGTCCAACACCGGATCTCGGCCGGTCGCAAATAGCCCGCATCCGCGCCCGGAAACCCCCACAGCAGCATCGGGGGCTCACACCCGACGACGTACGTTCTATGAGTGAGCGATCCGACCCACTCGGCCCACCAGCACAGGTCTTCCCAGTCAAGGAGTACTCCCTTGTGTCGCCGAGGTACGACCTAGACGCCCAGGACCTCGTCCGTATGGAGCTCCTCTCCCTTCGTCCCTGCCAGAATCCCCACCCATCCGTCGTTGACTCGGGTCCACGCTGGTTTGACGCCCGCCTGCAATTCGCCATTGACGGGGCGTCTTGGCCTCTACGCCTTGCCTTCGACGTCAACTTCATCCAGGCCTGGCCGTGCTCCGACGGTCCTCACCCCTTGTTCTTCGACTATGTTCACGAGTGCGTGCAAGCCGACGAGCTGGTCGAAATCAAGGACTGGAGTGGTTTGTACGGCGGCCATCCAGAGGGACGTGACGCTCGATCACTCTCGCCGGCTTCGGGGGGTGGTAGTGCTGGCGGCAGTGGAGGAAGTGCCGGTAGTGCTAAGGGGAAGGGGCCCGCCAAAAGCACCGGGAACCTGCTGCCCACCGGGGCCGGGAAAGGCCCTAAAGGAGGAGCCCCCGCCGATGACGAGAGGGTTCTGGTTGTCGAGGCATTCGGCGTAGCAGATAATGAAGTCCTGGCCAGAGCTTGGTGCGCACATTGGGGCTTGAGTGCTATAGTGGCGGACGTCGCCAAGACTTGGTAAGTTCCCGGATCCTATTCTCCATCCCCCGCTTGCGTTCTTGTCGGCTTGCTAACGAGTGAGCGGGAACAGCATGGCATGTGCCATACGCGAGGCATATGCGGCAACATTGACGGTTGTCATCCTTGTTGATGATGGCCAGGACTCTGAGAGGGATGATTAGTCCACCCACTTGACTTCTATTTCAGCCTTGACCTGGAACAACCCGGGAGAAGGTTAATATCGGAAAGGAAGTGATCGAAATGATAAGGGGGGGTTCTTGATGATTGTGTACGAGTTAATGAAAGGTTGATATCCACGGGGAAAACAGGGCATGGCATACGCGGGCGGACGGACGGGATCGGAGGGAACCTCCGGGATGGAGGGATTCAACAGAGCGAACTTGTGGTTTTCATGGCTTTGGCGTTGCTTGTTCAATTCAATGTATGGTTTCGGAGGCGGAGAGCTGGTTTTGTCCACGTCAAATACCCCACGATTTGTTTCTACTATTTTCCCGTTTCGCTTGAACGCTTAACGATGGATATTCATTCTTCTCTAAATCTCTAGGTTTCCAAAAGCTGCTGAGTGAGTCTGGGAGTGTGAGTTGGCTATCAAGGTCAAAACAGGCATCTTCCCCTCTTGCTCGGAACGCGCGACCTTGGGATGCGGATTAGAGCCGCTCAAGCGGATTTAATACAGCAGTGAAGTATCTACATGTCTGCCATCTAGAGTTTTGATGTCCTTTATATCCCACAATATCGTTACACGCCGTAGGGCAAAAGCCGTGGTACAATACATGTGTTACAAACCCCCAGTGCGAGGGCCAACGGTATCGCCGCAGTTCTACATCTGCTCATCATGGTCGAGGCTGATCCTTGGTCTTCTTGCTTTTGGTCTTAGTCCTGGTGACCTCGTCCCCGATAACTTCGTCCCTGATCGAGAGCTCCGCGGCCGCCTTTTGAACGCTATCTACCATGGGATTCTTTCCCGAGGCTCTCATCTCGCGGTTCTTTACTATCACCTCTCCGATCTTCGCGAGCATCTCCTCGGTCAGTTCAGGCTGGCCGCGAGCCCGGCGTTCCTCGCGCTGCTTGCGGTTGAACTCTTGCACGGGTAGGAGCATAGACTTGGCGCTTCTCTTGATAGCCTGCTTCTCGGCCTCCTCGGCCTCTTTCTTGGCAATGTACTCAGGCTCGTGGCGGGTGCGGAACTTGCTGTAGCGGCCGCGAAGCTCGTCGAGGATCGTCTCGGGCATAGGCGGGCGGAGAAGCGTGGGCACGAAGGTGCGCTCCTCGACTTGAAAACGCTTAGTGTCGATTTCGTACTCCGGCCGTGGCTTGGGCTCGATCTTGGGCCAGGGGATCCGCACGTTCTCGCCGGGGACTACGCGGCCGAAAGTGACCCTCCTCGTAGGGCGATCGTGAAGGATTCCGACGGCCTTCAGCTCGCGGATGATGACGTCGCGGAAGACGCCAGTTTTTGGGTCTGGGAGAGGGTGGACCAGTCGCACGGATGAGATGGGCATGCGGGCTGGGGCGGGCTCGACGACATCCATGTCTGGGGGTCTCATATATTCGGGGATCATTTGGTTGAACTGTGCAGATATATCAGTATCCAAGAAGCAGGCCATCGACGGCGGAAAGCAAGTCAAAGAGCACCTACGAGGATGTCCTCGCCTAGTGAGACGGTCATAGTCTCCTTCTCGATAGCGATAATTTTCGTGATCCTGCCCTTGTAGGGGCCGTCGAGAATGACGACACGGTCACCGGGAGCCAGACAGAGATACTGAGAGCCACCAGCCCAGGCGGAACGGGCATGTTTCTGCTCATCTGTGAGGTGGGAGTTGTGGAGCTGAGCTTGCTCCGGCGAGATGGTGCCCCAGTAGTTGCCGCTCTCGTCGACCCTGCTCACGTCTCGGCGCGGAGCGAGGGGACCCAGTTCCCAGTCCTCGTGACGGTGCTTAATGGCAATGGAAAGCTGACGACCGGCGTTCCGTTGAGCCTGTACTACCTGGCGGCGGTGTTGGTTCCTCTCGCTGCCCTCGACGGCCTCTCGGAATCGTTTGGCCCGTCGCGCAACCTGGCGCTCGGCCATGCGCACCCGCTTCAGGAGCTTGTCCATCGCGTAGAGTGGCGCCGGACAATGGCGTAAGACGGCCGGTTCGGGCAATTGAGTAGGTCGGCTCGGCTTTTGGGGTGGCTTCGTCGATTTTAATGCTCCCCAATATCCTCTTCGCGAACGCGAGAGGTCGAGTTTTTTGAGCTGGGATCGAGCTAGCCGGCTGCAATGAATCCACACTAGCACACAGTGTAAATTCCGTGTACTCTTACGCGCAAATTCGTTGAAATTGAAAATTTCACACGTGATAAGCCTTGCTTAGGAATGTCCATAGACCTGGACGAAATATGGGGTGCTATCGGTCGGGCTGGCCTGTGCACTTTTTCAGGAAATCCAGTGTTCCAAATTATGAAATGAAAGGCCGAAATTCTTTGAAATTCGAATGTTTCCTCCGTAATTGCCCACCGCTAATCCACAAGACACAACATGATAAGCTGCCTACCAAGAGATATATCCACCCTGCCCCAGACAAAAGAGCTCATGCCAGACACGCTGCCGGTTTTGTTGTGCTGCTGGAGCCGTTGCTCGGAATATCGGGGCTGGCTCGTGCATTTGGTTGAGGCTGACGACAGCGTCGGCCCCCCGGTTGAGATTTTGGTTGCGGCTCAGTCCTACAGATACGTAGGACTTTGTCAAGCTGACGCGGGGGCGCTACGCTGTTCACCAATACGGGCCCGGTCCTTCTGAGGGCTCCAATGGCCCAAAAGAAACAATGGATGACGTCTCGCATCCGGCTCACTGCGCCTGTCGTCCAGAATGCTACCCGTTTTGTCGGTCGCCGGGCCAGAACCTGAAGTTCCAGACCTGCGAGCGCCATGGGCTGGTCTCATGTTTTGTGGCTGCTGGGCGGAGGCGATGGAACCTGCCGGCGATCTGCCAGCTAAACATCACGACCTGCGCCTTGTCGCAGTCGTTTACTAGTGCAAGTCCTGCCGCCACTTGCGCGGTGCACCGACAGACACATAGGCATCCGTGGCCGAGTCATAACATCCAAGTCCTCTGAGACGAGCAGGAGGCCTAGACGCGAGAGACAGAGCGTCTCCAGCAGCATTTCTCACACGTTGTTGGTGATCTGACAGCCACAAGAAAGGGCGCCCTTAGCCAGTGCGGAGAACGCCTTCTGGCCTTCAAGATAGGCCATGGATTTGAATGTTATTAGCCATATCGCGTTTTCAAACGACCTTGCTGCATTCTCCAATGGCCCATTCTAACACAATCAATATTCTCACGATGCGAGTGAAGTATGCGATGCAACGAACCAGGTCTTGGTGTCCTGGCATAAAATGTGTAAGGGGTTCTCAGGTGTGTTTTCGCACGGAGCAGAGACCATCTGGCCGGGGCCCTCGTAGGCCGGCGAAATTGACTGGTAGGGGTAGCACCTGGCACTAGTACCAGCGCTCCCACTCCTCTCTTCCTCCGTCACCCTACCTCACTCCATCAACATTGAACGAACCACATCCGCAAACGAATCCGCGGTGCCGCCTTCCGCTCTCGTTTTTTCAACTTCATCGTCTTCTCGAAGCACCGCCAGCTTTCACTTTCTCGCGTAACCTCCCCGACTCCAGCAACCATGTCTGCTGAACTCCGCCGGAAGCTCGTCATCGTCGGCGACGGTGCCTGCGGCAAGACCTGCTTGTTGATGTACGTGTCTCAATCGAATCTCCTGCTTCGAATCGACTTTGCCTCAATCCCCTTCCAACTGCTATCGTGATGCTGACCAGTTTCCAGTGTTTTCTCCAAGGGTACTTTCCCTGAAGTAGGTTGCTCGCAGTTCCGCCTGCCTAAGACTGATTCAATTCGATCGATACGATTGCCCTCACACGACCTATTCTCCTTTCCATCACGCTTCGCCCGATTCTCCAACAACCAAGACCTACATCTCTGATGTGGTTCTCCAACGCTTCCCATCAGATAAAAATACACTATTTCAGCGAAACTGACACGGTGCACTGCAGGTCTACGTCCCCACTGTCTTTGAGAACTATGTTGCCGATGTCGAGGTCGATGGCAGACACGTCGAGCTGGCACTATGGGATACCGCCGGTCAGGAGGACTACGACCGTCTCCGCCCCTTGTCGTATCCCGACTCCCACGTTGTCCTGATTTGCTTCGCCATCGATTCGCCCGATTCATTGGACAACGTTTCCGAGAAGGTCAGCCCTGTTTTCATTGCCTACCCCATTCCTCCGTGCACACCGCTGCCATGGAATGGTCGTGTTTTACCATGCTGACTATCTCAACAGTGGTACGCTGAGGTCCTCCACTTCTGCCGTGATGTCCCGATACTCCTGGTTGGCTGCAAGAAGGATCTTCGCTACGACCAGAAGACAATTGAGGAGCTCCGCAAGACCAGCCAGAAGCCCGTGTCTCCCGAGGAGGTAATTAACAAAAAGGCCCAAAATTTCCCCCGTTGCTGTAGCGCAGTTTGCTGACAAATGATGTTGCAGGGCGAGGCGCTGAAGAAGAAGATCAATGCTCACAAGTATCTCGAGTGCTCGGCCAAGACCAACGAGGGCGTGCGCGAGGTGTTTGAGAACGCGACACGAGCAGCGCTGCTCAAGAAGTCCAAGCCCAAACGGGGACTGTGCAAGAGCTCAGTCTCGTAAGCGGAGAAAGCTTCCCGCCAAACACGAGAGCCCTGCGTGGTCGAGCTGACAGGGCCTCGATAACATCAACCACAACTTGTAATCCAGCTACGAAATCGACTTCACAGACCAAAGATATTTCCCTGTTCTCGTATCATCTCCCAGCGTTGTCGACTTGAGCTATCCGGGGAGGAATGATACAAAGGAGAGAGGGCCCAGGGGAGAGATGGAGTGAGGACTGTAACGGAAACCGTTTAGGGAACTGGGGAACTATTTTGCCACACAATACAGAGCGGCGAATGCGAAACCATTCCGGAGAAGGGGGACCCGCGTTTGCATTAGTCTTTTTCGGTTGGGATTTGATCGCTATCGTCTGTTCTCTTTATTTCTCTATTTTAGTCGTTGCTGCACGCCAGTGCAAACCGGGGGCCTTCTTCAGTCATATTACACTAAATCCATATCTTCTCTTTTCCCTCTACACACGCCCACGGTGAGCATCGTGTTTATTCTCCGTCATGTGACAGCTTTGCGCCCGCCCACTGTAACAACTAATCCGGGAGGAGAGGCGATGTTGATATGTCACAATGCGTGGTAATGTTTCAAGGGACCGCAGAGATGCTGATATCTGATCGGCTCTACTAAAAGATATGACTGCTGCCTGGCTTAATGACAAACTCAAGTACCTCCCACATTCTGTCGGCAGACTGAAATAAAACAATGGACACGGCAATGCAATGCAATAGCAAACGCGACGCCTCCATTCAGGAGGAAAACCTTGTTGGAACCCCTTCTTCAAAATTACCCAGTCTCATCATCGTTTCTCAGTCTCGAAGCACGCAGGCTAGTGTAGTGTGTAATCTGATCGGAACGAGTACCGGATGTCAGATCTACTGGGGGCAGGACTTTGAAGACATATTGTGTTAGTTAGCTGGTCCACAGTAAAGCAAACAAACGCGGTGCAAGTAGGGATAAGGGCGGACGTCTGGTCAGACATACCGCGCCGCAGGACCCGCAGGACTTGGAGCTGCCGTCGCTGGAGGCTCCGCACTTGGGGCAAGATGCGCCGTGCATGGTGTGTGGTTTGGGTGGTTTGGTGGTGGAAATGTTGAGAAGTGGTTGTTGATCAGCTAGGTAGCTCTCAAGCGTTGCGTGTTGTGAGGAAAGGAGGGGTATCTGAGTGAGAAAGAGGGGGAAAGGGAGGAGCTATATATAAGTGCCTCAAAATGGCCGCCAGTACATGATTCACAGAGAGAGCCCACACTTTGGGGGATGCCAGCAGCTGGAGGAGATGGACACGGCACCGGAGGGGGGTGGGTTGCGTGATGACACTTGGGTTGGTTGACTGAATGGGCGGGCAGCCCGTCAGGAAGCGGGGTCTCCACACACTTCACCATGGGAAGCTCACAACCACGGCAGCGAAACGGCAAGATACTCACACACTCTCACACGCACAACAGCTGCCTCCCACGCCCTCGCCCGCGACCCGCACCCGCTAGGTCGCTCCCTCGCTCCCTATCCGCACATCTCCCCACCACCATCCATCCATCCTAGCCTCCTTCATGTGGACTAATATATTTATCTGGCACCCGCCGCAAGCAGCTGCAACCCCAGAACTCACGCTGTAGCACCCTCCTCCCGCATACCCTACCCGCTTTCCGGGTTTCCCTCCTCTCCCTTCCGCCCCGGCCCTCTGCTAGGAGGCCTAGAGCGGAGCGCTACCAGCTGTAGAAGTGAGGTGTGAGCTTTCAGGACCCAGACATCTGTGTACAGTAGCGTCAAGGCAACCTCCTGCATTACAGCCCTCAAAAACATGGTCAGGCGATGGGTGTGAACTAATTTAGAAGCTCACCAAAACCACTCATCGAGAAGTTTGACAGCGAGGTAGTTCAAGCGAGGCAAGTGTCCGCTTGCCTCCGTGCATCTATTTGGCTCACACAGAAAGCTCCAGGGGACCACCGCTCCGCAGCTGTCAGATAAGCAGACTCTGTCTTCTAGGACACAGCCAAGCGCAGATAGCAAGGCGCGGCATCTTCACCACATGTGGCTAACACCAGCAGCAAAGGCGGGCGCTGGGGATTTCCGTTGGGGTAGTAGGAAAAGGGTGCGGATGACCAGGCCATGTGACGAGGATAACCGAACGCCGAGCCCAGCTAGAGCATCTTAGCAGAACAGCACAGGGAGGAAAAACGAAGAGAAGCAACATGGGCAAATCAGATATTGCCAATGATCTAAAACACAGTGGCCAAAAAAACTCCGGTCTTCCTTTTGTAGCCGCCCCCTTTTCTAGATGCATTAAGGTAAACAAAACAAAACAGTACCAGGAACAGTAGGACGCCAATACCTCCCCGGGCTGGGCGCGTAGACCAGTTGCATTATGGCTTGCGGTATTCCGTTCTTATAATTACATGCACTGCGCCGTGCTTGATTTGCCTTGGGATGGGGAAAAGGGCCAAGTCAGCTACACATAGTCGAACAAAAGATCTCCAAGGAAACTCACCACTTATCAGCTTCCCGACCGCCTGCACCATGCTGATGCTCATGACGGCACAGCCAAATGCTGCGACGGCCCAAGCCACGTATGTTTTCCACGACCGCGTCGTCAACTTGATATAACACAGCGGCGGCAGGATATACGCCATGGCGGCCGCGCTTGTGGCGCCCACCAGCTCGAAGACGGTCCCTAGGTCGCACGTGAGCAGGCTTAGTATCATGGCGCCCACCACTAGACCGGTGGTATAGATTAGATGTATCTTCATGTTGAATGGCGCGTTGGGGTAGTAGTAGTTGAGCATGACCTCCCGGCACACAAACGCCTCGAGCGGTAGTGTCGTCAGCATGTTCAGCCCAAAGCACAGCCGCGCAACGTTGACCATGGTGTTATCCGGCGGTAGGTTGTTGAGAACGTTGCCGACCGTCTTGTCGCCAAATGTCAAGAACCCGGCCAGTGCCACGAGCATGCACGCGACCATGGAAATGCCCGTCGAGTAGTGTGTTACCTTGGAGAAGCGATCGATCGTGGGCGTCTCGAGCGAGCCGTATATAAGGAGTGAGTTGTGGTGGCACACGAAAGCTGTGTTGGTTTGTTAGCCTCACAATGTACATAGCACACCGGGAGAGCAACCAGCCGTACCGAATGAGATGACACCAATCGCCTGGAAGATGCCGTCGTTGATAACCAGAAGATTGAACGTGTTCAGCGAGCCCCTGGATTCCCTGGGTGCCAAGGCGCCCTCTATAACGACAGTGACAACGATGATGCCCATGCTGACAAGCGCGAGGGTGCTTGCCTTGGCCAGCTACAACACCGTATGATTAGCATCTAGCAAGGTCAACAAGACGGGACCACGGCTTACCTTGGCAATATCCCTATACAACGCCAACGGAAAGCTCACTCCCATCGTAAACACCACAATCACCGCCCTCCTATCCGCCAGCAGCCCCAGCACTGGCATATCTCTCAGGCCCGGCCACACAGCTGCTAAAACATGGGGTATCGAGTCGCCCACAATAACTCCAAACGCCACCATGCCTCCAAACGCAAACGCCCACTGCGCAACAGAAATCGCGATCAGTCCCGGCTTTCCAAAGCACTTCTCCACCGTCCCCTGAAAGCTGCTCGCCCCGCTCAGCTTGCTGTTGACCACGATCAAGCAGATGGTCCAGTCCACCACCACCGTCAGCACCAGCAGCAGCACCACGCCAGCCAGCAGCCCGGCCTGCCGGAACGCGTACGGCTGACCGATGATGCCCGCCCCTATGATGCTATTCGCCATATTCATAAACGCCATGCGCATCCCACTCTTTGGGCGCACCCGCTCCGCCTCCGCCCACGCATCCACATCGTCCATCCCCCCTTCTGTCCACGGCGAGTTGGCCAGTGCCACCGAAGGCGCCTCGATCCCTGTCAACAACGGCACGTGGCCACCGCTTTCGCGCCGGCCCTGCGCCGGGGGGCTACTCGGGTTGAGGGGATCGTCGTCCTCGATATCAAAGCTCTCTCGCGCGTGGTGGTGGTGATCGCCGCTCTCCTCGTCGAGAATGGTCGGGCGCAAGTCGAAGCGCACGCGGTTCGGCGTGCGCGGGGTGCGCCCGGCAGTCGGGGTCTCGTCTCCCTCTCCCTCTCCTTGTCTAGCACCAATGCGGGGGGACGGTATGCGCAGCGGAGGTCTCCTCGCCGCTGCGGTCCCGGCTCCCGTCCCGGCATGTATTATGATCCCATCGTCGCCGTAGTTCTCGTCCTCCAGTCCCGGCGCACCTGATGTTCCGGCAGACGGCGAGAGCAGACCGACGTCCTCTTCGTTCTCGACGGGGCCGTGGGCGGCAGAGGCAGCGCCATGGGATCTCGCCCTGGCCATGACTTGGTCTTTATTGGCTTCTCAGGGACATCTTTGGCGGGGCGCGCAACCTGTCTGGAAGACCCGAAGAACAAGGCGGCGTCGTGGGATTCGAGGGGTCAGAGTGTCGATGCGCAAGTTAAAGGATATAGCGGTGGGAAGGTATGCTTAATTAACCTTTGCACATAGGCAGTGGAATGGGGAGGTTCTTTCAAATAAGGCCGTTTGCAGTGCCCGGAATTATAATTCGCACCTCTCCGGCGAAGTGGTCGATTGGCCCCTGTCATGTGATGGGTTACAGGGGTGCAGGGATCACCCAACTGCATTGCCTGCCAAGCCATATATCCATTGATATCTGAGAGCAGGTCGCTCAACGACAAAGAACCATCCCAGCCTGGTAGGTATTCGTCGGAACGTGACACTCATGTGATCGTCGAAATTGACACCGACAACAGAAGCTCAAGTTAATATCCGTATTCGGGAATAATACTCTTCACGCTGAGGTTGCTGTTATCCAACCGGCGAATCAGTCCGCCTTGATGAAGCCGCCGCCGTCGCCTTCTCGAATGCTATATTACATAGTTGCTACGTTTAAAAACCACAGGGCCATCATGGCCCGTCTTTCATCCCACCCGGTTCCGAGCTCACTAGACACTAGTTTTCGTTCCCTCCTTTCCCATCCTCCCTTTGCTTGCTATGGGTATCCCACAAGTGTTTCCAACTCGACCAGTCGCAGGCTTTCCAGATGTAAATGCGAATAATAATAAAAAAACGAAACATTGCGACAGACAGCTAGATGCATTCGTGGCATGTATTAGGAGGGTTTCGTCCTGGGCTGTATCACCAAAGCAGCCTCGCGGCCCTTTGATTCGTTCCCCTTCTCTTTCGGTTCATTGTGCGTCCCAACATCGTGATTAAGCAACCATGGCCATGACGGCGATGACACACAAAACAGACACATAAACGCTGTTTTCCAGCTGGTCTGCCGGCGAAACATGTGTTGGGGTAGAGGACGGCCCTGACGGCCCTGCCCCTGTTCCCCCTCCGGTAGCCCCATCCGATTGCTGGCCAGCTGGGGGCGAGGAAATAGAGCCGTCGGGCGATGTCAGGGGGCTGGTAGTAGGCAAGTGTCCGCCGAGTCCCTCCGTCACCGAGGGCGCGGTGCTGATGATAGTCGTCTTGGGTACATCCGGGAGTGCCGCTTTCGAGGCAAAACCAATCCGCTTCTGGGCGCCATCAAAGACTGTATATACATTCTTCAGGAAGAGGTCACCGAACAGCCAAGAGCCCTTGACAACCTCGTATCCGTAAATGTTGCTCCAGCAAACGCCGTCACGCTTCGATATCCAGTCCTTTGCTGAGATGGTGTAAGTAACTCCGGAGAACTTGACCGTGAGTGGCGTATCGGTGTTGCACGGCAGCGAGTAGTATATCTTGTCCGTGGAGGTAGCACCAGGAATAACTTTGTGTATAGCCGCCACGTCGGACTCGGACCCAAACGCGTACGAGGTGCCCGTATCGATGTAGGCAAGCCGATTGGTAAGACCTGATGTCTTGCCATTGTGACCGAAGTCGTCCATCTGGATAGCCCAGTCACCGTTGGCCTTGGGCGAGACTGGGGTATACGATATGTCTCCGCTGTACTTGGACGAGTCAGCGCCTCCAAACGTGACCTGGCCATTGTTTATTCCGTCCGAGGCCCGGCCGATATTGAGGCTGAATATCCTCGCGTCGAGCATCTTCTTCTCCATCATGCAACCCATGAAGTTGTCGGTGGAACCACTACCCATGGAGAGGCCTAGGATACCGTCAAAGGGAAAGTGGGTGAAGTCATTCGATGTCTCGTTGGCCAACCCAAACCGCATATCCAACTTCATGCCAGCCACCGAAATCGAATCGTGGGCCAATTGGCCGCCCACCGTTCCCGTTCCGTACGAGATAGAGAAGTCCTTTGCGTCCACCTTCAGCGTTTTTGAATCGTCGGGCCCGAACGTGTTGTGCATCAGACATGCGGTTGACTTGCACGTCGACCCCATAACCCAGGTTGTTCCGGCGCCAGAATCCAGCAGCATATACATCGGTTTCTCAGCAGCGCCGAATTTAGCCTCGACGAAGTAAGAGTAATCGGCGCCATCCTGGTAGATGCCGGCGCTCTTGGATGTTGTCGGTCCGAGGGGAGAAACAACGGTATATTGGTTCGCTCTCCCGACTAGAGCTGGTCCGCGTGAAGAGCCTCGCAAAACGTCCAACGGCGCGTACTTCCGAGCAAGTCGATTAGCCACGCGGGCGGCTCGAGCGGCCCTCTCGGTTAGATCTTCGTTGGCCTAAAGAATGAGAGCGTCAGCGTGAGCAGGGCATCATGGTCAGGGACGGACGTACATCAGGTCCTCGGTGCCACAGATCCAAAGTGACCCCCTTTGACGCTGGCGGTAGAGCATGGCCATCCACACCCCTCCTGCCCGGCCCAGAGCAGGTTTTGCCAACCTCACAGGCGATCCATGGGAAGAAAGCGTCGATAGTGGCCACCCATAGCGTCAGCTGCAGCAGCAGAACATTGCCCAGCATATTTACGATCAACTGACACCTGTAATCTCACCTCTCCCAGCCACCTCAACCTTTGGGCGGGAGTAAAGCTGCGTGCGGGAAGGCTCTTCCTGTATATACAATCGACAAGGATGCTGAAAGCTCGGGTCGCGAACTCCAGGGGCGAACGAGTCCACCAGCATGAGGACCCAGGCTCCACCCGGTATTTCGACGCCGCTGTCCACTCTCACAGCCCCCCCGAGGCTCACGACAGAGACAATGGAGTGAGGCCAGGTCTGAGAGTCGCCAATTGACTAACTAAGAGTGCCGGACTCTTGCTGGCAGCCGCGTGCGGGATATTAAGGCGATTAGATGATTAGATCGGCTGCATCTGTACTGAGATGCTCGCCATAGAAACCGTCGACAGCGTGAGACAATGCCGAGTGAGTGTCCAAGATGCTGAGACGACAGACAGAGACTGAAAGCCAAAAAAGGAGAATGCGAGCACTATTATACACAGCTGGAATGTGCGATATCGACAGGCTGGAGAAGTGACGTCGTCGATGTGCCGGTTATGCAAGCAACGAAAATGGGAGGCGACACGACACAAAGGCGGAGTCGACGAAATATCGTGGATAGATACAGAGGAAGCTAGCCGGAAAGCTCCCTTGTAAGTAAAAAATGAACAAAAAGAATCCACACTCCTCAACTGACCGCAGGGAGCCAGGAGGATCCTATTATATGAGGGAAGGCGAGATGCTGTTGCTCGGCGGAGAAGGGGTAGGGAAGGTCAAAGGAGTAAAGGCCGCGGCAATACACGGGCGAAGTGACCAGCCGCTGCGAGACAATCGAGGGACGGGATCTCCATGCAGCACCTCTTTCCCCGGGCGCAAAGCACACGCCTACATACAAGGGGGTGATTGAAGGTGGGTGGTGGCTGGCTGGCGGTGGTCTGGCGGATACGGATTACGGGGAGTTAAATGTCAACTTTTCCTGCCTGAAGGGGCTAGTCAAATTCACATGGATCATACCGGGCAAGAGGTCAAGGACTTTGTCATTCCCAGGGAGTTCCTCAAATCATGTTCATACTGCACAGTCTGGATCCCTTTTCCCACCCTCTACGAAGCAAAAGACAGGCCAATGTCGTGAGCCCCTCGGGAACCTGGGGAAGAATCCAATTGACGCAATTGCAAGCGTTAGAATCACCGCGAGCCAACCAAGATTTGCGGGCGATACGAGTCCCAAGACCTGTTCATCGCGCCGTTGGCTAGAACCCTTACCCCTGTCAAGATCCACACGATCCTCCACGATTGGATATCGAGCGCAAACAAGCCTTCCAATCTTCCGCTTGGCCCACAACCTCTGGGGTTGGTCACGGGCTGAACTCCAAGTCTGGTCAGAACTGCAGCCGCCTCCAGCCTCAAGACTGGCGGGCAAGTCAAAGATCAATGGATGGATCGAACTGCCAGCTAGCCTCTGGTCAGCAACCTTTGTTGCTCAGGAATCTCCAGATGGCTCTTCAATTCTGTCTTTTCAGTCAGCCCAGCCTGAACACCCGTTCTTGACAATGCATCTATTTGTGGAGACGGAATTAAGCGGCTCGTCTGAAGGGCGTGACAGGACTTGTCGGCGCTCAAAAGGCCCCGCAAATTACCACATGGGTGGCTGCAAAACGGGATTTCGATCGTTTCGATCGTCGCGAGGAGACCCGGAAACACACAACACGTGTTGTTGTGTCTTGCCTTGAAACACTTAAAGTTCTCCGACGAGATCAACAAGCGCAGCCAAAGAAGAAATCTCAGCTCCTCTTCGGAGGCGATTCGAGTCGGCCTCGAGTCAAGGCGGCTGAGACAAAGGGAAAGAAGAAGATTGCTGGTGGCACAACCAACCGGGAAAGACCAAGTGAGCCAGTGGTCCACAGCATTGAACCTGCCCGAGCAGCCACGACATCCATGAGTTAAACTCCGCTCCTTCGTCGATCCGCCGCATGTCCCGTCTGTATATTCCTTTGGGCTAGAACTCTCGTCTGTAGTACCCAGAGATAATAACGTTGGTTCGCAATCACGGATCTCTCGGCTGAAGTGTGTCACGTCACTACCCGGATTTTATCAGAAATGCAGGACCTCGCCGACTCTGCTTGCTGGTGTCTCCCCGTGGGGGAGGCGCCTAGGCCTGCAGCGAGCCTGCAGCGCTAATATTTGCGGCTCACTCTCCAACGCACACCCCTGGTCTCTGCCACCGGTTATTTGGGGGCCCTATCTATTTTGACAGACATCTATCTTGCGGATGCAATACGATGCTCGGGTTGAAGGGAGTGTCGCTTGTCTCCGTGTGACAAGTAATGATAGGTGTACATACTCGCACGGCTTACAGCAGTATCCGCCCAGGAGCGCAAAAAAATCAACCCTCCCAAAACCATAACGGAGGATGCTGGAAAGCGTCCGAAGAAAAGCAGACGAATTATGTTGGGCTGCAAAGGTACAGAAGACTGGTGTGCGTTCGAGAACTTAGTAGCCTACGATGTGGAAACCCAAAGTTCGGATGGACTGTGTCATGATCAACCAGCGATAGTAAGAAGCTCCCCGACACACTGATCGGGGTGACTGTTGTCCCATCTCAGCTTCGGCGGTCCAGACTATCGCACGGGGCCCTCGGTGACAAAGCTTCCCATCGCAGTGGCTGCGCGGATCTCGGAGTTGTGTCAACGCTCCCGCATGATCGATACGAGGTGGCATATTGGAGTCGGCAATCTGAAGATATTCACCGGTGAAATTGGCCTCAGGACTGCGTGTTGTCCTTTAACCGTCATATTTCAGGATGAGCTTCTTAATAACCAGCTTCGGCATCAATGTGAAGCTATGTCCATCATCGCAGTCCTCTACGCTGCTTCGGAGCCGTTTTTCCGTGTGGCTGCAGTCTGATGTCGCGGAGACAAAGCTGACTGTAGCACCAAACGTACAGCTGTTGATACATGGTGAACGGCAGCCATGGCTTTGGGTCTCGTGTCACCGTGCCGTCTATTGGTGTCCCTATGAAGCTTATAGATGAGCAAACCCGTCAGGGGTCTTTCTGTGTCACCCCAGCATCGGTCGACGGAGTCTTGGCCCGATATGTCTCACACCAATCCAATGCCGAATGAAGCACACCATGGTCAGCGGGAAGCTTCACGGTCTCAATGAAACTCCTCGCCGTACTAATGAACTTTGAGTAGTCCTCGTCCTCGACAAGGCGTGATGCAGCCAAAGTTCGTAAGAAGACCCAGATGGACTCGTTACTAAGGCGCAAGGACAGGACAAGTGTGACTGCCTCTTCAAGAACCAGTCGGCTGCCGGCTGGGTTGAAAGACTCAATTCTACTGAGCAAAAAGTAGAGGAAGGACCAGCCAGATGTATCGGTATGATGCTGTGAGCACCATTTCGTAACAGGACGCAGGACATCCTCAAGAGGAACTACCAAGCCCGTCCGCGCCAGAAATCGAGCGTGACTCCAGGCATAATAATTCCGTGGATGTCTCTCAGCAGCGATAAATACCACTTTTGTGATGTCTGAAAGCCCGTTGATGGGAATACCGGCCAGGGTAAAAGCGCCGAGTAACCACTGCAGATGAGCCCAAAGCGTTGGTGATTTGGTGTGTCGGTGCAACCTGCTCGTGAGAAGACTGTCGAGAAAATGTTTCTCCGCCTCGAAGCTGATGCGTAGGTCCGAGGCCCCCATAGACAATATCCTCCCTTGAATCACGCGCTTGCGAGTGTTGGCTGCGGTGAGATGCTCGGGGTCCATCAACAGCATTACGGCGGTGGCGGCCAACAGTTCGTCGTCCTTCCGTGGAGCAGATCTATCGATATGCGCTCTGAGAATCTGCCTCCCGACGAGAAAAGCTTGCACAAGTGCAAGCTTTGAAACGGCAACTGCACACCCATCTTTGAGCACGCAACAGCCTTCGGGAAAAGGATGAGATCTCCCAAGGATTTCGAGCTCAAGCAGACTCTCATTCGATCTTGAAGTAAATAGCCCGCATATCGCCTGGTAGGCAGAGTGTGGGTTTCCAGAGCTGAGAGACGCGACAACATGCTTGTCAAGAGCTCTCGACATGATGAGTTTGATGAGTTTGATGAGTGATTGTTTCAATAGACAAGTTGTTTGACAGCTGTAGACGAGCGGTGGCGTTTGTAGAACACATCCACTTAAAGCGAATACGGACCGGAACGTTGGTTTTGAGGGTGTTACATCGAGCAAAGCAAGCCGATTGATGTGGCGAGCTGCTTCGAGGACATCGTGATAACTTCTGTAAGTCGATGATAAGAATCACTTCGAAGGTTGGAGGCGCCGTTGTGGTCTGGGCGGCCCCAGCGGCATTGGTGGGGGAAGGTGGGCCATTTGCCAACCAATGGTTTTTTTTACGTCCTAGGCCTTCCACGTCACACCCATTTTCGAGCCGCAACGACCAGATTCCCACGAATACATCAGGCCACGAAGCTCCCCAAAGGCCAAGATGCCTTCATTGCTGGTTGTCATATTTGTGGTCGAGCTGTTTGTTCAGCTAGTCAACACGATCGGCGCAGGAACAATCAACGGCCTGGTGAGTTCCTTGCCCCCCTCCACACCACCGTTAAAGTGCTGTCCTGACGCAGAAATCAGCTGTGGCGCTTTGTCACAAGCCTCCCACTCCCCATCTCCAAGCAGTATTCCGAGCAGCGACAGAAGCAGGCAGAATACCTGGCCGCTCGGCACGAGCTCAACGCGACCAGCAGCCAGGACCAGTTCGCAAAATGGGCAAAGCTCCGTCGGCAACATGACAAGCTTCTGGAGGAGCTGGAGAAGAAGAGTATGTGCACATCTCGCGGGGGAGATTTCTTTATGCTACGATGCACCATACTGACTTCTGACTTTTTACAGAGACTGCCCTAGAAACCTCCCGAGCGAGCTTCGACAGATACCTCACAGGCGGACGACTGGTCTTGACGCGGGGTGTGCAGTGGTTTCTGCCGTTTTGGTACAGCAAGGAGGCCATGTTCTGGCTCCCCTACGGCCTCCCTTCATATATCGAATGGTTCGCCTCATTCCCAAGGGCTCCCAAGGGTAGTGTGAGCATCGTGGTATGGCAGTGGGCATGCTATGGGATCTTGAAGCTCATGATTGACACGGTGCTTGCCGTTATCGGCCTGGTTGCGACATCCCGCCAGAAGCAACCTATGCCAGGAGGTGTGAAAGGAAGTACAGGTGCTGCCGGAACAGCATCTGATACTAGCAAGAAAGATTTGTAGATAACGGATGTATGTCTCTCAGCAATTTGACGCGGAATTCTTCATTGCCGGAGCTGAAATTCTGCAACACTACGTGAGATGACTCTTGGCAGAGTACTTGGGCTTAATCTAGGCAACCTTTTGACTCTGACAACCATTTAAGTCCCGTATGGGGGGTCGTCACAGCTTCGAAGGTGCCAATGGGAATGTCCGGGACTCAAAATGTCTGTGGGATGGGCGCGCCACCTGTCACTCAGTTTGGATATGGCAAAAGGCAAATGCTTGTATTCATGTCGGCTGGCTAAGCAATTTAAAGTAGATTGTCGCTGCGTGTGTATCGTGTCGAATCGTATTGAGTCTGTCTTGTCGTTGAAGGGGTTGGAGAAGATGATTCTTCAAGAAAGGACAGAAGCAAACCACGGTATTTATGGTGCAGCAAAAATTCGCGATTGAGGCTGAAAGTGGGGCGCGCCACAGCCACGGGTCAGTGGCAGCGGTGGTGGGGCAGAGTGCTCCCTTGATCCTTCCATTTCTGGTCTTGTAAATGACAATCTGGCATTTGCTGAGCTGCCAACAAAGACACTTTTGATGTCGCCAACTTCCTGCAAGCACTTCACAGGGTAGCCTCCCCAGAGGCCCCAAATCTGCGATCATGGCGATATCCTGGGGGAGGTAAGAATCCACGGACTCCGGCGGCAATTCCAAGGCCCAGCCCCTGACGGGTTTTCTAGGTCTGGCTAACAAGTTCATCAGCATCCGCTCGCTTCTTATCTTCTTTGGCCCAATCTTGCTCCCGAAAGCCCTCAGCTACTATCGCAGCGCGCGTAATGCTCCGCGCGCCTATGGACAGAAAGTGCGGCCAGTTCCTGCTACTGTCTTGCGAGCGCTTATCCTCCTCTTCGTGGTCGCGTCCGTCCTCCTGCTGCGCACCCTACCGATCCTCGCCCCCGAAAACGTCTTTACTGTGACGCAGTCGCGTCTGCAGATTCCCGTCGATGTACTCTTCACACGCCTCGCCGCGCTCCGCCCGGATGGCGCGCTAACCGCTACCGACACTGCCCTACGCGCCCGTTTTGTCAATCTCGAGAGCCGACTCCTCTACCTCCAGTTCGGCCCAGATGTGCTCGCCAGCTGCCCCTTCTGCTCATCAGATGAGCCCACCTCGTACTTGACCTATGCGCTCCCGTCCCTGGCCATGCCGCACTTAGTCAATCTGATTGTCATCGCCCTTGTGACGTCGCATCTCGTCACCGGCCGTGATGGTACCGCCTGGCGCACCACAGCTACAATCGCGGCTTTGTCCGTTGCTGCCCTAGACGTCTACTTCGTCAGTTCGTACAACTACCAGGCCAACAGCCGCGCGCTACGGCTGAACGAGCTCGATTTCTTCTTTTGGACTGCTCGCCTATGGCGCGCAGTCGCGCTCGCCGCTCTCGACGGCCTCCTTGGGTGGATGCTGTATCTGAGTTCAACGAACCGTGCGTTCGCTAACCCCCCGACAGCGGCTGAGCGGGTCGAGACTGCCATGCGCGTGCTGGGTAGTGTAAAAGGCAAGCTTAATGCGGCTGGCGTGGTTAAGAATACAGTTATCCGCGATGAGGATCTGCGCACCCGCGGCACAGCGTACTGGAGCCACGAGGTACGGTTGATGCGCGACGTGATGGAGGACAGAGAGGTTATTGAAGGCGTGAATGACGCATTGGAGAACCGGATCGATATCCAGACTATTTCCAAGGACGCTGAAGCGTACGCGACAAGTGTACTACATCCTAGACTTATGTCGTAGGGCGACAGCAAGAGGCGTTAACATAGAGTAAACTACCTTGATTTACATTGAATTACCCAAAGCAACTTATTATCTTGGTTAGGGGCTTGAAAACCACAATGGTGACACCGTACTTATTGTCGACGATGTCAGAATGCCCTCTATGAAGGCCCGTCTTCCAGTTTGATAGTATCTATCTACCTTTCCATAGTAGCTACAATATGCTTCAAACGCCAACCCAATGTCGTCTCTGAATGAATACAGATGGAGAAAGAAGTCTGTCTCTACCGACACCATCCTTATGATCGAAAAAGACACCATCTTTCCAAAGCACAAAGTCCCACAGCAATGAGAATGTGCTGTGTGCTTGTTTTATTAAATACCCCCCGTACCTTTAAGCCTAGGCAGCATCTCTCAATACCAATACAATACTACTCATTGGGGCGTACCGTCTCATGCCCCGCGAGTCTCAGGCCTCGTCATCGTAGTCGCTATGCTGGACGTACTACCTTTCCTAGACGAGGCAGTCCCGCCAACCCCCGCTTCTTCGACGCTCCTCTCGAGAAAGCCAGCCCAGAGATCCGCTAGCGACTCCCTGCCCGAGGCGGATGTTGGCTCGGCAAAGAACTCGGTATTGAGCGCAGGCGAGCTGGGCGTCCGGTGGAAAGGAGACGTGGGCAGGCGGAGCGTGTGGCTCACACTACCTGGCCTCGCAAGACCTGCCTGTTCGCGCTGCTCTTCGGTCCAGTTGAGTAGGCCGGCGATGACCTGGAGGATCTGGAACTTTTTGGGGTCGGAACGGTCCAGCGCGAGGAACTGGAGCACGTGGTTGGTGACAATTTGCCTACAAATGATCATGTTAGTTACCCATGGGTGGCTGTGAAGGCAGCTGTATGGCTTACCTGTCTATCGTCTCTTCTGGTTTGGTCTTCTTGATAAATTTCAGGGCTTTTGTGAGGTGGTCGTTCAGCACGATCGCCTCATGTCGTAGTTTGCCAATAAGCAAGTTCTTTTCTTTAACCTCCTTCTCGAATGGGACTGTCCGCTCGAGCTCCTTGGACAAGACCTCCCTTACTGCCTCAGCCTCGGTGGCCTTGGCCATGGCATCTTGCATCTGGCTCTTCATGGCCTGTAGCTGCTCCTCTGATGCCTCGACCATATCACGCTTCTCCCTCTTCCTGACCTCTTGGAGCTCTTGTAACGCTCTTTGCTGCGTGTCAATGAGTCTTGCTTGTGTGTCTCGTTCGGAGGCCGCTTTCTCGAAGGCGTCCCGCGCACTGCTGAGCTGCTCTTCGAGATCCGTCACTTTCTCGACCAAGCTCTCGCGTACAGACCGTTCTTCCCTAGCAATAACCTCCCACTCCCCCATGGCGTTACCCGTGGACTCAAGCTCGCCCTTGATAAGTTGGAGCTGTCGCGTCATATCTTCCTTCTCCTTCAGCCAGTTTTGCTGGGAGAGGTTAGTCCTGCTGCGCAAGGTAGCAAGCTCGCGCTCCTGTTCCTGAACCTCGGTGCGCAGGCGGTTTGTCTCCTCGTCGCCCGAGCGCGACGTCCGCTGAAGCTCTTCATTCTGTGACTCAAGCTCCTCGATGCGGTCTTTAGCTTCGTCCAGCTCCGCCTTGTCTCTCTTCAGTCGATCGCCCAACGTCTCCTTGATCTTCTCGACACGGCCGAGTAACGTCTGGTACTGGGTTTCAACGTGCTCCTTGGCTGCCTCAGTTTCCTCCAGATCTGTTTTCAACTGGGATACCTCCTGCGCGTGCGTTTCCTGTATGGTCTCGAGCTGCTTCCGTAACTGTTCGACCTCGGCCCGGAGGGCCTCACGATCTTGCGACATGGCTTCCAGCTTTGCGCTGGTAGTATCCGCTGATACGGTGAAAGAGTCGGGGACGTCGGAACCTGTGGAATGGCCGTTTGCGCCGGCATGGCCGTTCGTGTTGGTGTCTGCGTTTGAAGTCGAGTCTGGGCCCGAGGCTATTTCTGAACTGTCTAGGTGTACCGGCGCGCTCTGCGACAGACAGGATCAGCGATCAGAGACGATGTGTAAAAAGACGAGGACAGATCGTGCGTACCAAACCCGGCGTCGATGGCTCGTCTTGATCCTCAACCTCACCTGCGCCATCCTTCCCTCCTATTACGTCCACTTCGGATTTTGACTTGGTAGCGTTTGAGGGGTTATTATTGGTGTTTTTCTTCTTTTTGTTGTTCTTCTTCTTGCTCGAGGCAGAGGCCTGAGAAGCTGTGTTCGTTACAATGGCGGCGATTAGCGCAACGAAGCGAAATGCAGAAAGCGCACCCCAACGAACCGCGTACCTTGGCCTGATTGGACCGGGGCATCCGTCGGCGCACCGGAAGAAGACATGGCTTGCAATTGGGGGCAGGCGATCGTTTGGTTTGCTGCTGGCGTTCCTTGTCGAAAGGCCGTTGCAAGAAGCCAAGAATTTGGTGTTCGTCCAAATCCTCGGCGTACAATACGTGTCTTGACAAACCCACCCTCACCTCGCCTCAGTCGCCTTGCGGTAGTTCGGATCCCGCGGGAACCAGCAACTCACCCCCTAAGCAGTCCAGTCGAAATGAGATTTATAGGCCTTTTAATGAACATAGAGATTACATCCGTGGTTTGCAAGAGGTATCTGGGCGACGTTGGCACCCACAACACGTCAAAAAGAGGTCCGTCAAGTCACTCGCTTCGGCCCGCAACAACAGCTGCCCATAAATCTTTTCCTCACAAACCCGGAAGCTCAAGATAAACGGTTGCGTTTCTGGTATCGTCGGTTTTTATGAATGTGTTGAATTCCTTTAATTTCTAGGTCGTTGTGCAAGCCAGCGGCTCAACTGGTGAGAGCGCTGGCTGAGCTCTCTGAAGGCAAAGTTGAAGATGACATAATACATAATGTTGCGCACGGGCCGCATCTCATATTGATAAAACCTTCAGCCAAGCTGCAACCGAAGAATAATGTTTCCTTTTTTTCCACATACATATCACCCTTCGCCTTATATAAAAAACGAATTTGCGTGAATATCCCACATGGCAAATTCATAACGAGGCCGAAGTAGAGCATATCTAGCATGCGTCTTATAATCCTGGTAGCCCTCTTCCCAAGAGCTCTCAAGGTTCGCTTGGCGCGCACATTCATCCAACATGCAGACAAACTGTTTGAGATGCCAACTTTGTGATGCACTTTTGAGACCCGTCACATCTAGACTATTCATAGCAAAGGTGCAACCGTGCAACCGTGCAACCGTGCAACCGTGTAAACGTTCAGAGATAACAATGCCATCTCGGCTACTGCATAGACAGCGCCCTGCTAGACATGCGGCTCATATCTCATATCGAGCTCTTGGGTATATGAAAGTGCTTACGTATTCTGCCCGACATCAACACATTATCTTCATGCCTTCACTTTCTTAGCCTTGGTTCCTTTCTTCGCCTTCTTTGCCTTCGGCTGCGAGATCGACGTCGGCTCCTCCGGCTTCTCGGCCTCCTCAACCTTTGGCTCCTCCTCAACAACTGCCGGAGCCTCCACGGCCTTTACAGCCTCCTCCGTCGCGCCCTCGACTTCTGCAACCTCTTGAGCCTTGGCCACTTTCAACGCCGGTGCCTCAAACTCGTAACCGATCGCCTTGAGCTTCTCGGCCCTCGACGTCCGGCGCTTCTCTTCCTTGGCGATCTTGCCCTGCCACTTAGACTCATCCAGCGGCCGCTCCAGGTGACGACCAACCATCTGGTTCCACGGCACTGCCTTAAAGCGGCGGTTGCTGCCCTTGAACAGCTCGGGGTGCACCTGCGACGGCTCTACCAACTTGGCGCGGAGGATGTGTCCGAAGAGCAGGTAGCTGTCCATGGTGCGGGCGGCAATATCAGCGACCTCTGTATCAGCAAACTCAATGAATGCGCGATGCTTGCTGGCGCCCGTCTTCTTGCTCCGCACCACCCGGAGCCGCGTGATCTCGCCGAACTGACTGAAGTACTCCTTGATCTCATGCTCGTAGAAACCGTGGGGGACGGAACCAAGATACACGACCCCTGAGTTTACGCTAGTCTTTCCGTTGGCAGACTTGGAGGCCTTCTTTGGTTTGGGGACCTTGCCGACATCCTGGCCCTTCTTGAAAGTGCTAACCTGCTCATCTTGCATGTCGTCTTCAGCGCCAACATCGAGAGTCTCGACGAGTTCTTCTGTCGCAGCGTCGACCTCCTCGTCAGCATCTTCGACCTCTGCGGTAGCAGCCTCTTCAGCTTGTGTCGGCTCTTCTAGTGCAGGCGCGACCTCCTTCTTGGCCTTTGATGCCTTCTTCGCCGGCTTCTCCTTCTTAGAGGCGGTCTTCTTCGGGGCGATCACCTCCTCTGTCTCTTCCTCCTTCTCCTCCTCCTCCTCCTGAGCAACTTCCTCAACAGCCTTCTTCTTGCTCTTCTTGGGGGCTGGGCTATCTACTGCCTTGGTCTTGATCGCCTTCTGCTTCTTTGTCGCGATAGGAGAGGCATCTTCTTCGTTCGCTTCATATTTCGAAACCATTGGTCAATTAAAACTCCAGTTTACGGGAGCCTGAGAGATCGCAACTAACCTTTCCGCTTCTCGACCTTGGGCGACTTCTTCACAGCCTTCTTGACGGCGACAGGTGCAGCCTCCTCAGGCGCAGCAAGCTCAACTGAATCGCCAGTTAGTACAAATCCCAAATCCGAGGTAAAGAGGAGCAGACCAACCCTTAGATTTTCTCTTGCGGAGTTCGGGAGCCATTTTGTGCGGTTAGATGGTTGTTTTGAGGGATAGGTACAGAGTCGAGGTTCTGTCGCTGTTGGGGAAAATACGCGACTGTAGCAAGCTCCAAAAAGTCCCAGAAATTTTAGTTCTGCCAATCCAAATTGAGGCGGTGAGTGCTGGAGTTTCCGCGAACCCCACAACCCCCGCCCCCTGAGCAGCCGCCAACAAGAGCCAAGCCAACCAACAGCCGGCCATCATCTGCAAGGGAAATATTTTGATAGACGCTGCAAGAGTGACCCCGTCCGCTTGGGTTTCGGTCTCTATCACAAAACAAAATGACCTCAGAATCCAAAACCCTCGCAAAAAAAAAAAACAAAACACACCCCC
>Ga0247780_1000162_pt1 | contig 66097 bp, 80 predicted proteins | sample UWRJL079202R5_FD_179927 | JGI IMG/M metagenome (GOLD analysis project Ga0247780, IMG submission 179927) | Plant litter microbial communities from Arlington Agricultural Research Station in Wisconsin, United States - UWRJ-L079-202R-5 | ecosystem: Environmental > Terrestrial > Plant litter >...
TGGGAGTTGGAGCGGGTGGAGTTAGAGGCGGAGAAAAGGGGGGAGTTGATGGTTGTTATTGTGGTAGTTGCGGTGGTGGTGGATGTTGTGGTGTTAGTTTGCGGAGCCGGATAGCAGCGCGAAACAACCCAGCAGTTCGGCCGGGATGGGGGGTAGACACAGCTTAGCTCTCGGCTCCGACAGCGTGTGCAGGACGGGATCTCGCGGCCGCACTTGCGCTTGGCCTTGGCGCATGCCGCGCAGGCTTTGGTCTCGAGGAGTGTTTCCATCTTGGCGATTCGGAGCGCGACGTGTGTTGGCGTGGAGCTGGTATCAGCGTGGTCGTTGGGGATGAAAGAGTGGGAGTGGTCAGATTTGTCAGCCGCGTGCCGGAAGGATTCCGCCGGGTTTGACTTACACTGCGGGCGCTAACCTGATTCGGACACGGCTCCCGCAACGGGGCCGGCTCTGCACCGCCGGGTGGGGAATCGGCGCGGGCTTGAGGTGGGCTTCATACTTGGATGGGTTTGTCTAACTAGATTGTTTGGCAAGTTTCGTCTCTGCATGTTTACAGAGACGATTATTGCTAATTCACAGTCGATAAGCCCGTTGAGCTGCCAGGGAAGTGAGACGGCATTCGATTCAGGTGCAAGGTCAGGGAACTGTGGAACTTGACTATCTCATCTCAACCCGACTACCTACAAGCACCGGAAGTAACTCTCATAGCCAAATCCAGTGTCGGCCTTTGTTGAAAGAAAACAACCTATACCAAGCAACCGCCCCCGCCTCCACTCAACCACCCTCAAGAAACCCCCTCCCACTACCAACAAAACTTATCATTTGAAAACGTATACCCCGCCGTCCAATCCCCTACCCCATCCTGCACCTGTCCATACCCCAACTTATCCTTTCCACACCTTGTCCGCTTCACCCAGTCCCACGTGCCCATAATACTAGTCTTCGGCTTCCACCCCGCACCGTACGAGCACACAAATGACTTTGCGCCGTCGTGGATATACGACCGCTTCTGCCTCCCGCCCAGGTCCACATTGTTCCCCGAGGGGAACGACTGCTGCAGCAGCGTGTTGGCGCGGTCGGTGATGGACGAGGAGATACTCACGGTGGTGTGGCAGCCGTCGCGGCGCTTGGAGAGGGCATGGGGGCCGGGGCTGGGGGTGTCCGAGGGGAAGCGGGCGGTGATGGTGAGGTCGTCGATGGAGGTGATGTTGTTGAGGGAGAGGAATTCAGCGTGGGCGGTGAAGGTGGTGGTTTCGGCGCCGGAGGAGTCGGTGGTGACGATGTAGAGGCCGTCTGCGGCGGGAGAGGGAGAGGGGAGGGCCGAGGAGAGAGTGGCCGTGGTGGCAAGGAGGGCGAGGAGGGTGGTCTTCATTTTGGGTGGGGAGGTGGATTGTGTTGGGAGTCTTGGAGGGTGTAGTGATGAGGTGATGGTGAGTTTGGGGACAAGATGGGAGGATAGACCTGGTTTTATACACGATCTGAGGCTGCGGAATGATCATGGTCGTCAAGTGGTGGTATAGTAGGTCAAGTCCTTCGTCTCTCCGGTTATCCGAAACGGTCATATTATTCAACGCCTCAAGCTTGTTTTGTGGATAGATACTGCGCAGCTTGGCAGGCAAAACCACAGCTAGCTACCTCACGCGAGATGTGGACGAGTGTCGCGTGACGTTATCGTATTATCGGTCTGGAGACCGCCAATGAGAAGCCATCAATAAGCTCAATGCATGGTCCAGTAGTATAGACTAGGCTTGTAGGATCAGCGTCTGTTTGGTGCCGTGGTGTTGTGGCGCGGTGCGCAGTAATGTCCATGCGCCTACTGTTCTGAACGTAACATTATAGCTTCGTGTAAGGGGTAAACGGCATTGAAGGATTCAGGCACTGTGCTTGGGAAGACTTGAACCAATAGAGGCTGTCCGGGGGGCGGCAGACAATCGCTTAAAGCCTTGACCGTCCGTACCGACAACTATATCAACAAGGCGCTGAAAAAGCACTTCAAAAGCACTTCGCTCCGAAACAAGCGCCACCTGCTCGGTACGGCATCGACTAGGCAGCTAGGAACGCCGGGTAAAGAACAGCCCAGTCCCGCAGCCCTGATTCTAATTACTTGGTCTGTTGGCATTGGTCAATGGCAGCCAAGACATGCAAGCACCACAGCCCTACGCCTTGAAGATGCTAGCACTACCCCTTTGCGCGATTTCTGCTAGTCTATGGTTCTACCAACCTTTATAGGAGTCAATGAACTAGTCAAAGTAACTCTTCCATGCGTTTGCCATCACAGCCCGTGTTGTACTCTAGGACCTCCGAAGCAGATCTTAAGGTAGATTACAGCGGGACTAGAGTCCTACATCCATCTCGATCGCTGCAATAACAACCCGCCCAGACAGAACATCGAAAAGCACTGAACGGCAACATTTCATTCATACATCATGTCTTGCTTGCAAAGAACGCCCTACTACATTCCAGAGCCTAAGCTAATCAAGCCAATTTCTCTCTAGAAAAGGTGAAAAAAAAGGTTCTCAGCCCCTTATGAAATTCATCAAGGGGGGAAGAAAACAAACAATGCTAGGTAGCACAGCTGCCAGTGATAAACGGGCCGGGTGCATCCAGGGAGATCCTCTCGCAAGGAGCCGTCCTTTGCTAAATGCCGGTAGGTATGAAGGTATACCTCTAGATTCCAGGCCACTCATTCATATCTCATCTTACCCTTTCTCAGTGTTGCCATTTGGCGATTCGGGAGGCGACGTGCGTTAACGCAGCTCCGCGTCTGCGTGGTCGGGGATTGTCAGGGATGAAGGATTTGTCAGCCGCTGCATGCCGTGGGATTCCCTCATGCCAGGATTGACTTACACCGCGTTTGCTGGCGCTAACCCGATTTGGGCATCGCTCCCGCAGCGGCGCCGGCCCCACGCCGCCGGGTGGGATCTCGGCGCGGAATCGAGGGAGTTGTCTGGCGGGCTTGTAGGATGAGACACTAGGTAGGCTTTGTAATCGGCAGCGACTGGACTTCGCGGGGTTTCACCACCGCGTCTCACACTCAGCAAGTATAAGAGACACCCATCCCTCTATCAGATCAGATTTTGGCAACACAATACCTATCCATCTCCTATCACATCTTCTATACCTATCCCGCATCCGATACCCCTAACCCCCACCATGGCCGAACCCACCCAAAACCCCTTCGCCACAAACGTCACCCGCACCGTCCACCGCACCTCCTACCCCGCCATCGCCGCAACCCGCCCCGAGCTAATCCAAGCCGGCAAGACCGTCCTCATCACCGGCGGCACCGCCGGAATCGGCTTCGCCATCGCCAAGGCCTTCATCGCGGCCTCCATCTCCACCGTGGTCATCACCGGCCGCCGCCAAGAACAGCTCGCCAAAGCCGTCGCCTCACTGACTGACCTCGCAGCTGCGGCGGGACACGGTGGTAAGATCATCGGCGAGAGATCCGACGCCGCGGATCCAGCTTCTATTGATGCTCTCTGGGCTAGTCTCGCGGAAAGGGGTGTCATCGTGGACGTGCTGGTTCTGAATGTGGCCAAGTTCGCGACGCCGAAGCCCCTTTTTGAGCTGGGGATCGAGCATGTGTGGGAGTCGTTTGAGGTGAATGTTCGCGGGCCGCTGCACCATGCCGAGAGGTTTTATAAGCAGGTTGGTGCGGGGGGTAGACCGAAGGTATTTCTTCCGACTCGCGCCTTTTTTTCTCCTGTCGCCGCCCTTCCTCTTGCCCTTCTCTCTCCCTGACCCAGATAACTGATGCGTCTGAGCATAGTCCCTAATCAACATCACCACGCAATCAATCAACTGCTCTAACAAAGAGTACCTCAGCCTTGCCGCCGAGCGCGCAGAGTACGGCCTGTCCAAAGCCTCAGGGACACTGGCCATCCAGTACGTCGCGCAGGAAGTCGACCCCGCCGACATGCAGGTCGTCAGCTTCCATCCCGGTGTTATTTATACTGAGGCTTGGAGTAACATGGGCGTGCCAGAGGACTTTATGCCGTTTGACGACGGTTAGTTGTTTCCTTTCTTTTACATGGTAGTGATGGCTGACGTGAGTGATAGTTGATCTTGCGGGGAACTATGCTGTCTGGGCAGCGTCGCCCGAGGCGAGATTTTTGCATGGACGGTTCACGTGGGCGTCATGGGATGTGGATGAGTTGAGGGAGGGAGAGATCAAGGCGCGGTTGGAGAGGGAGGTGGATTTCTTGCGGGTGGGGGTTTGTGGGCTAAAGGGGGCGAATCTTGCATAGGCATAAGATGCGCATGTTCGGGGCAACTAAGGTAGGTAGGTACATAGGAGCGACTGCTGAGAAAGGGGTTTTTCCTGGTTACGGAGGATCACTAGATGTTTGTGATATACACTATGCACGTCTTGTCTTGTTGGTGTAGGTTTCTTTTCTTCAACGACGTAGCCCGTATCCTTTATTTCGTCACATCTTTTAGTTCGGTAGGTTAGTTCAGTCCAGAGCGTTGTACTGAGGCTCAGGGGTCGCCTGAGCCCGGCTGATGAGAGGCTATTCAGGGTCAAGACTACTCCCCGCCCTGGTGCGGGCCGGGGGCTTGATATGGAGCCGAAGTCCTGGAAAATGGTTTGAGCAGAAAGGCCCATTCACGATGTGAACCGTTTTACTTTTTACTTCTTACTTTTCCATTCGTACTTGGGAATACCTAGGTACCTTAAACTTGCCGCAATAATAAGGCCGGATGGAGTGTCAAAATACCTGGGCACTGGGTTGTTTCATTCCATCTTGGCGCCATGAACTGTGGAGACAGTGGCGTTTGTTAGTTCCCCTGGGCAATGCTTGGCGACTAACTCCCTCGGTGTGGCCAGGCTCGTAGCAATCACACCCTCCTTCCCGACCTGCAGCCTCCTGTCAGGACTAGCGTTGTCCCGTGTAATCCAAGTTGTTGCCCTACAAATACCCTGCCTCCCCCTCCCCTCTCCACACCGAGCCTGCTACTATACTAGTAGCAAACGCACCAACCTAGAAGTTCTTTCTTTCCGACCAACTTCCCTAGACCTAAAAAACACCCGCAACATGCGAGGCAGATACCCATCCTTCGCTTCCCTCTGCGACATCGGCGCCGGCGTAGGATTTTCCGACGCCGCCTTCCGTCTCCGCTGGCGCCTCTCCCTCACAGCTGGAGGCCCCTACCCCACTGGCACCTCCAAAGTAGCCCTCAACACAATGCTGCAGCATGGGCGGCGTATGCGGCTCCGGACCCTCCTTCTGCGGGATCGGCAACTGCGACTTGGGAAACTGCACCCAGGTGGAGCCCCCCGATCAGCCGTTGCTGCCGTCCACGGACGGCAACACCCTGGACGGCACATGCGGCGAGGTAGACGACTACACCTGCAGCGCAATCTTCGGCAACTGCTGCAACGCCAACGGCCAGTGCGGATCGGATCTCGACGATTACGCCGTCGGAACGGGCTACCAGCCCCTTTTCAGCTGCTGCGACGGCAACTATCCCGGCCCGAACGGCGGGCCCAGTGAGGCGCCCGCATTTAACCACTACAGCTGCTTCAAGTACTCGGACCAAAACCCGGCCTTGGACGGCGCGAGCATAACCAACACACGGTACATGTCTCAACAGTCATGCGCCAAGTTCTACATCACTATAGGCGGGTTCGATTACTTCTCCATCAAGAACGGCGACACGTGTCAATGCGGCAATGCTGTGCCAGAGGCCAATTTCTGGACAAAGAGCGCCGGAAACTGCGACAAGACGTGTTCAGACGCGCAGACTCAGACATGTGGTGTTGACGGCGCGAGCGGCGTGTTGGACTTATTTAGCACGCCGCCAACGCCGCCGGGCATTATGGCGGGGTATAAGTATCTGGGCTGCTACACCGACCTTACTGGTGGGTACTAAGCCCTCTGGGAAGCTAATAATCTAACGCAGACCATAACGGTGGAGGCTTATAAGGAGTGGTGCATTAATAATCTCAGCTACCACTACTTTAGCGTTAAATAAGGCGTTAAGTGCTACTGCAGTAACTGGCGCGACGAGACGTCGAGCCTAGTAGGCGATTACCAGTGTGCTATACCGTATGCTGGCGACGCAAATTAGATCTGTGGCGACGACCAGCGGCTCAGCCTCTACGGGCCCTACGATACAGCGCCTCATGTTTACCTGGGCTGCCAGACCAACTTAGATCCACAGGCCCCCGCGCTTAACAGTGCGGTGTTTATCTCCCCCCACATGACTAATCAGATGTGCAGCGGCAAATACACCGGTCCGAACGACAACTATGACTACTTTGGCACTGAGTCGAGCGATACCTGCCGCTGCGGCCATTACATACAGCATACTAGTCGTCCCCTGCCGCACAGCCAGTGCAACGCGCCTTATGACGGCGATAGCAGCCAAAAGTGTGGCGGAAATCAAAAGCTCAGCACCTGGGGGCCAAATCCACACAGACCGTCATACATCTACCAGGGCTGTGTCACCGACGAAGACCCATACTGGTGGGTGCTCGGTGGTGGTAAGTCTCTCATCCTCTCTTTTTTCTTTTCTTTCTTTCCTGGATGAATAATGCTGACTCAAACTCAAATTCGCAGAATGGGGCTGGACGGAGGAGAATACAATCCAAAGCTGTGGCTGGTGGTGCTTGTATCAAGGTTATGACCTCTTCACCCTCGAGAATGGAGACATGTGTCTCTGCGGTCACACCCTCCAGGAGGCCTCGACCGCCGCAAATGAGGCGACTTGCGACATGCAATGCACTGGCGATTGGTTTCAGGTGTGTGGAGGGTTCAATCGCGCCAGCCTGTACCGCTGGTTCTGGCCATAAGCTCTGCATGCAGTTTGTAGTTTTGTTTGGGTCTCAACGCGCGGTCTAACATGAATGTATGTAAGGTAGGTAGAAATATCTACACTATATTTACTGAGTGGTTTGGTACCCATGTACCTAAGATGTTATTGGCGCGAGGTTAATCACAGAATGGAGTTTCTAACGCTTAGATATAGGTGGTTATAACATTGATGATAGGCAAGGGCTCTTGGAAGCGGCCATTGAACCAGGAAGGTTCTGTTCGTATAAGTCGCTGTTTTGATTCTCTTGGTACTACCTAGTACCCCAGGTTATTATCTGTTCTCCGCGCCCAACGAAATCGAACGATTAGCTGCATGTGGACTCATGCGTGATGCACGCCTCAAAACACCTGCCAAGGCACACCTACTTGGACTTTCCATGCCTGATTTGGTCTTGCAAGTTGGGATTGGACAGCGGTCACATGATGAGCTGAAGGGAGCCAGCAGCGAAATTCGCGCCCAAGATACCAATTAGTTCCATTTAAATGTGGACTCTGTTAGTAGCGGGGCCTAGAACTAAGAAGGGACCACTGGAGCCACGCCAACCCCGCAAGCACGCATGACCTCACAGTTAAGAACTTAACGAAGGAACTCCTATCAACCCGGGACTCACTTGAGCGGGTCAACTGGCGTTCTGAGGATTCACTGGCAGTTCTGACGGATTCGGTTCCGACATGATTTCAGGTTGATCTCGGCAATGTTGGTGATGGCCTGCTTGTTCTTTGGAGGTGCGCAAGTTTAAGGAACCTAGCCGTGGGAAAGGAGGGCGGATGACTAACCTTCTTGTGGTCGCCCAGATTTTGGACACAAACTGCAAGTCAGGCATTTCACTGCACAGCAGGTCAAACGTCAACACAAAGAGTGCGGGGGTGCTAAGACCGAAATCATGGCTTGCTGGATGAAGCATCACGCAGGTAGGTCAACGGATTAGATGCGTCTAGGCCGCGTTTGGGCTGGCGGCTGTGGCCAGACTTTCATGTCGGGCGCACAACGCTAAGCCCAACCGGGCGTGTTGCATGCCACTCGGGGGCGGGGTCAAACGATACAGGGGCTTCATCGGCGTTGTCATGAATGGAAAGAGGGGGATTGTCAGACATCCTCCTCCTGTGGCTGTCGTGAGTCAAGCTGAGCCGCGGGGCAAGCCAATCAGACGAGAGTTGTTGTTCGCAGAGGTTGTCAGCTCTTCCTTTTTTTCCTCAACTGCTGCTATCACTCCCTCGGACGACAAGCTCCGGCGATCCACCTCTGCCACAACGGCTACAATTTAGTACAGCCTAGCTTCTTTATCAGCTGGCTTCCGACAAGCGGATCGAGTAATTCCAGTTAAGCGGTTATGCAAAGTCATGAAAGTTGTTTGCCCTTTCAAGTGGGTTGCACTGACGTGCATCGCTAGATCGCGACTAGAGGCTTGGCAACCCCTCTGAACCATATTCATTTCGACGGTATCCTCCGGCCTTGTAGGAGCTGAGCGGGTCGGTTGTCGCCCGTCAATGGTAGGGCTAGATTGAGAACTAGAACGAGGACTAGACCTTTGAGAACCCTCACTTGTGACAGTTGTGGTTTAGACAGTGTCACCAAAGACTCTGCAGTCCCTTAATCGTCCAGTCGCAGTTTTTCGTCACACACTTTGGGGCGAGCGGAGTTGATGGGGCCGCAGTAAGGGGCCAGTCCGTGTTGTGGCTGGCTGTGGGGCGAGCGGAGTTGATGGGGCCGCAGTAAGGGGCCAGTCTGTTGTGGCTGGCTGTGGTATGCAGATTGTCAAAAAGGGTGGAATGCTGCGCTTTCCGCGCTTCATCTTGCTCAAGGAGTGTTTTCAAGGTGGGAATGCCAATCATGACACTCGGCAGTACCCACATGCCCTGGAGGAAGTACTGAGAAATTTGGCAGGCCTCTCCATTACATACAACCCATCATGTGTACAAGTATGGTGACGCTCCCCGTTTGTTATCACTGACAGCAACGCAAAGCAACTCCCCACATCTTGCGTGATCTCAATCTTCTTACATTCAAGCAACTATTACCACAACCCCCATAACACTGTCATCATGGCAGCACCATCTCCCTTCCCTGACCCTGAGAAATACTACACGATCAAAGGCATCCAGGATGGCTTGGACCCCGACAAAACCCAGCCTCTGAGGAAAGTTGGTATCCGAATGGAGCTCGACGACTGGTACAAGTCCGAGCTGCTCTTCCACCAAAACCAACGGGCCTTGTTCTTCCCAGCCTTCAAGAATTTTTGCGACATGGGACCGGAGCAGAAGTTTTCCTTCTTCCAGATTGCCGGTGTGTAATGCATTTCTTGAAAGTGGTACCTTTTGACTAACATGCACGCCTCTAGGAATCCATTCCTATCCCATTGGTGTGCCGTGGGATGAACCGGGGCTCGAAAAGACCAAGAACTATTGCGCCCATGGCAAAATCACCTTCAGCACTTGGCATCGAGTGTACTTGCTTCTCTTTGAGGTACGGCCACGTCTGCATCCGCAGACTTTTCTTCATTTCCTAGACCGGTCGCTAACTTAGAGACACAGCAAGTCATCTACACCCTCATGAAGGAATGGGTCAAGGAATTTCCAGAGTCCGAACGGCCCGAACTCCTGGAGGCAGCTGAATCATGGCGTCTGCCCTACTGGGATGTTGCCTTGAAGAAGCCGGATGCCACCGGGACCCGCGACTACAACGTCCCCCTCGTCTTTCGTGAAAAAGAAGTCCCCATCAGACTTCCCATTGCCATGATGCCGTCTCTGCCCGGTGTTCCGCAGCCCAAGTTCCCGAATGCCCTCTACCAGTTCACCATGCCCGGAAACATTCGCATGGGAGACGACAGCCTGGGCAGGCTGAAGATTCTCAGCGTCTCAGACGAGGATGATGATGACGTGACTGTGCTTTTGCCGGTGAGTTTATCTTCGATACAAGTCAAAACAGCGACTAACAAGAACTTCAGTTTGGCGAGTGTTTGACAACCAGCAGAGTCCCCACCGTCCGGACCTTCGATGCCTGGGCCCAGGGAGAGCAGAATAACGACGGAGTTGCTGCCACCCTGCGCAACTTCACCTGGTCGCCAGAGGACCAAGGCGGAGGTGGAAGCATGACTGAAGGCCTGAGAGAGGCGTTCTACAAGCTCTTCACCATCGAAAAGTTTGAAGATTTCGGGTCCGCTCGCCCCTGGCACCCACAGGGCACACCCTCCGCTCTTAAGAGGAAGGATATGCCATTTGACAGCGCTGAAGGCTTGCATAACTCTCTGCACAACTGGTGTGGTGGTCCCATCGCCAGGGTTGGCGACGACGGGAAGGGCGTTGTCGGGCACATGTCGGAGGTCCCAGTCGCTGCGTTCGACCCGATCTTCTGGTTCCATCACTGGTATGTCTGATTCCTCCCCATTTTCATCGCCCTGTCCTCCACTAACACACTCCCAGCAACATCGACCGCCTCACCGCCATCTGGCAGATCCTCCACGAAGACTCTTGGTTCGACCCTAGACGTGAAGCCCCCACTGACATCCTCCCCACCGACTCTCTCCGCCCCTTCCACCGCGACGAGGCCGGAACTTACTGGAACTCCAACCAAGTCCGCGAAGTTACCCAACTTGGATACACCTACCCCTGGCTCGAAAAGTGGACTTACACCCTCCCCGACGGCACCTACGACAAGGAAGCCCACCTCAAGAAGCTCACCGAAACCCTCACCCTCACCTACAACAGCCCCCGCTCCGCCGCCGAGAAATCCGAACTCACGCGCGACCCCGGCCAATCCCGGTCTGACGGGCCATCCCTCATGTCCCTCCCCCTTCTCCTCAAGGAAACCAACCGCGACCTCGTCGACCTCACCGTCGATGACTACGTTGTCAATGTCATTTATGAGAAGCTCGGGTACCTCTCCGGTCAACCTTTCACGATTCACATCTTCATCGGCGCTGTGCCCGATCCCTCCATGGTGCCGTACTCGTTCCAGCGTGATGGCGCCACCTTAGTGGGAGAAGTCCACAATTTTACATCCCGCTCTTCAGACTGTCCGAATTGTGCGAATCAAGAGGAAGAACGTGTTCTCGCCACCGGCCGAGTTACACTCACCAACGCGCTCATCACACGGTGGAAGAATCAAGTCGTGCACTCACCACAGGACAATATCGCCCAGGGTGCCACCGTGCTGAACAGCATGAAGCCCGAGGATGTGGTGAAGTTTCTGACGGGAAATCTGCACTGGAGGGTTACGTCGGCGGGGGGGCTGGTTGATCCGGAGAAGGTGGCGGGTTTGAAGGTGTCGCTGGCGGTGGGGAAGGCGGATCACTTTCGGGATCCGACGAAGCTGTCGAGGTTTTATGGGTATAAGGGGGCATTTGAGCCGACGAAGGGAAGGCCGGGTGGGGCGGTGAGAGAGGATGGGATGTATGCAGAGGGGAGGGAGTATAGGGTTGGGGAGTAAGGTGATTGGGAGTTTGTCCCTGAGTCCCACAGCGAGAGGGGGGATCTGAGATCTGAACAAGGATGCCTTGTAACGCAACAAAAAACACATACTCACTGCGGACTCAAACGGCAAAACTGTGATGACTTGCACAAAAAATAAAGCTACTCGCTTCTTTGTCTCGGCAAGGGACACACCTGCCACCGGGCCTTCTATTCCCGTCCTCGTATTGAAACCTTCCCTCAAGGCACTGCGTTATCCCACACACTGCCTCCACTCCACCCCAAGCTGAAGCCACATCCCACTCATCGCCTCCCTATCATAATCAATATACCCCTCCGCACTCTCATCCCCCGACTGCATTCTCACCCGACTCGAAAACGTCAACCTCTCCGTCCTATCACACCCCGACCAAACCCTCGCCCCACCATCCACCTCTATCGAATTCTCAAACACACCCTCACGTTTCTTCTCTCCACTCTCAACCACAAAATTATAACCCTTTGCCGTATTGCTCATGACTTCTAACTACCACGACGAATTGACATTAATCCAAACCCCTGGATCCAATGTTGCCACGCGCTTCCATGCTACCTTGGAGATGGAGAAGGCAAAGCCGACTGGGCTTTGAATTGTGGTGTGAAGGGCGCAGCTGGAAGTTTTGTCGGCGGGGGGTCGGGACGGGCCGATGGAGACCCAGTATTTGTCGAAGGTGTAGGTTAGGAGGGTTTCGTTGGTACCAGTGTAGATGGTGGTTAGGATGGTGTTAGGTAGACAGCCGGAGCTGTTTGTGATAGTTGTTGTGGTTACTAAGTTTAGGGGTGGTTGGGGGGCTAGGGCGGTTGATGCGGTGGTGACGAAGGCAAGGGGGAGGATTAGGTTTAGGGGGTGCATTTCGGTTATAGTTTTAAAAAGGGGAGGGGAAAGGCAATGGAAGGGGTGTAGCAGCTTTGGGATAAGGTAGAGGAGAAGATATTGATATATCAATCTAGGTACAGAACCCTACCTCTTTTGCTAACCGAGAAGAAAAAAACACTGAGGAATTGAATCAGATTAGGCACTTCTTGGTGTTTAGTACAAGACGCAAGCTATTGGCTTTTGCGATGGATATTAGGCACTGTTCATATAAAATAACTACATACAGGTGTGATCTTTTCAGCAATGCTGAGATTATCCGGGTTTCGATTCGAGCCGAAAATTTCTGATAAAATATGGCTCAGGGGTACTACTACTGTAATCGAATCACAATCAACATAGAACAAGAGGCCTATATCATCAAACCACCTCCCTCGAGGCAACCTCTTAGCTCTCACCCTTATACCTCCATCTCCGCTAATACACCTTGCTGTCGCCACTGGGACACTCCTCACCACTCCCAGCGCCATTACAGCTCAAGTACAAGTTTCCCGCAAATTCACTTCCGTCCGTGGAGGCCGGGCCTCCGAATCTGGACGCAAGGGTTGCCGATTCTGGAGCGAATTTTGCGCGGCAATATCCACCTCGCTAGATGCACTCACCAATTAACCCCTACCCCCTCCAACCTGATAGGGGACTAGACCAGAATTAAAAAAAAATAAAAATTAAGAACCTATTCAAAGCTGGCGCTTACCACCGTATCGCGCAAAAAAATAACACAAATAAAAATTAGGCAAAGCCAGCGCTTACCACTGTATCACCCATTCAAGGCGCTTATTGTAAGAAAGAAGGGGGTTCAGAGGCCCTGGGCATCTAGTCAGCGGAGCTGACTGGATACCTGGAACTGCCAGTACGCCAGTGAGCCTCAGCCACCGGAGTGACGAAGCCTGAATCCTGCAGAATAGTCTATAAAGAAGCCTCTGGCTTCCAGCCAGAGCCAGAGGAACAGAGGGAACACAAGCAATACAATCACGCAGTTGCAACCCCTACAATTCCACAGAATCCAGAGTGCCGCACTTCTGACAGTTATTGATAATTATACGCTCCAGCACGGCCGTAATCCTTAGTAACAGTACCAGCCCCTTTTAGTCGGCTGACAGTTGTTCCGTGCTGGCCAATCCAGCTACAGTGATGGATAGCCAAGCCGCAGCCAGCCCTAAAACCAGCGCTTGTCGCCTTTAGGGGGCTATAGCGTAGAGAAGGCCAGCGCCTATAGTACCGGAGAGGGAAATAAAGGAGGAAGACGGAGGGTTGGATCGGAGCGGGGGGGTCCTTAACTCCCTGTACGGCGCTATTAGCAGTTGCCGGGGGCGCTAGCGCCGCTAACTCCGCTGTAGTGGTGTGGTCCCGGTGCATTAGTGCCATGTAAGATAGTGGAGGTTCCGGGGCTGCGTGCGAATCAGCCGGCGACGTAGATATCCGGAAATAAGCACGCAGCCACCCCTGCGGCGCCATGGATATTCGCGGATTTCACTGGTAGTGGTGTATAAGGGTTAGGGTTCTGTACAGGGGGCTGATCAGCGGGTAGCTGATTTCGGCTCAGCGGCGCCGTGAATACCAAGTGGCAAGCCTGGCCCCGCACCGCGGAAATCGTTCCTTCCTCTTCTTCAACCTCAATTCGTCTCTTGGGCGGCCTGCATGCGCCCGACCATTTCTGCCTTCATTTCCTGAAATCAACCACTCGACGGATTTCCCTTCGCTCACTACTCACCGGACGGCGCGTCAAACCCAACATATGCCGCGCGCCAGACATCGCGCCGACTAGCCCGGCCATTTTCCTTGCGATGGATCCCCTCAGTGCGCTCGCAATTGCCGCTGCAGTGATCCAGTTCGCCGATTTCGGCGGGCGCATGCTCGCGAAAGGATGGGGCAAAGCCAAGCAGCTTAGTGCCGCGCGAGATGAGGATTTCGCCAGTCTCACTCAGCAACTGTCATCATTGACGGTCTCCCTCCATAATGCCTTGGAGGGCTTACCCAGTGGAGGTACTGTCACACCCGCCCAGGCTGATCTCGGACGCGCATGTGCGACGTGTGACGACATCTGCAATGAGCTCCAGCGAGCAGGATCGGGTTTGGGCTCCGCGGACATCGCGCTGATGCAGGGAAAGTTGGTCGATGTCAAGGCCAGCGTGGTGGAAACCGTCTTGCTTTGTCTTTGGTATGATTAACACCTTGGTCGGTATTTTAAGCTCCCATGACTCGGATGCTGACGACCGTATTAGGGACGAGGCCAAGAAAACTCAAGCGCGAGATCAAAGTTTCGCCGCCCAGCTCAACAACGTTGCTGATATTCTCAAACGGATCGATAAGAAGACTAATAAACGATCGCAACGCCATGCGTCCTCACCGCCGGAGTGCGATCTTCAGACGCTAGATCCCGAAACTTCCGAGTTGCTATCCGAACTGCAAAACGACAACGGGCTCCCCGGGAACTACAAAGTTTCGGATCCTAGAAAGAGTGTTGCCCTGCAGATGCTTGCGGAAGCGGGCAACAGCGTCTCACTCACGGGCGTGGCCGACGAGATTAGATCGGCTCTAGGGCTCAGCAGGGTCGCACTGCACCCACTGCGGACCGAAATCATCAACACAATATGGGACTCATCCTGGAGAGCTGATGATTCTATTTCTGATGTCCCGGCCGGCCAACCCTCCGCGGAGGTCTATTTCCGAAACTTGGCACAAAATAGCGGTGCTGGGTATCTCGATTTCGACGGCTCCAGGGCCAGGGAAGCAGCAGTAGCCGACACCATCTCGCGGACCTACTCCTGGATATACAACCGACACCCGGATCCAGAGAACAGTGGGGGTATCATATGGAGCAGCTTTCCGGAATGGTTAGAGAGGCCGTCCGATTCGACGTACTGGATCACAGGTAAACCTGGGTCCGGAAAGTCGACGATTATGAAGCACATCCTCGTAAGCTCGGCGCTAAAGGTCCACCTCCGTGAGTGGGCTGGCGACATCCCGCTCTTTGTGGTGAGCTACTACGCTTGGAATGCCGGGGCTACGCTGCAGAAGTCGTTCCGGGGGCTCAAGATGACCCTCCTCTCGCAGCTCCTGCAGCAACAACCCATGTTGCTTCCGCTTCTGTTCCCCAGACGGGTGGCATTCTTGAAGCTGGTTGGCCTCGACACGCAGCTCTGGAAGCATGAGGACAAAGAGATTGACGAGGCCTTCAACACTCTCTTGGGTCTAAGTGCGGACAGATCAAGGATATGCCTGGCTATCTTCATCGATGGGTTAGACGAATTTAACGCAGCTCCAACAGATGTCGTCGCCCTGATCGAGTCTATCACAACCTCATCTAGAAATGGAGTGAAAGTCTGCGTCGCGAGCCGGCCATGGGTGGAATATGACGACGCGTACCGTGATGTGCCGAAGCTTCAAATGGACCTTCACACCAGGGCCGATATGACAACCTTTGTGACGGAGAAATTCCGCAGATGCAAGGCATTTTCGGACCTGAAGAAGGCTTACCCCGACAGGACCACGCAGTTGCTGCTCGATATGACTGTCAAGGCCAACGGAGTTTTCATCTGGCTGAGGGTCGTGGTCAAATCCCTTGTCGAGTCTGCCACGGAAGGGACAGGCATGCGCGGCCTGGAGGACATCCTGGAATCGCTGCCGTCGGATATCGAGCTACTCTACGATGCTATATGGGAACGAATCCCGCCACACAGCCAAAAGCGCGGGGCTGTCCTGCTATGGCTTATGGATATTTCGCCTATCAACGTGGGACTCCGTTGGGTTTTAGCTTGGCTTGCAGACGAGTATGCCTTTCGCACTTATGATATCGCCCGGGAAAATCTTGGCACTGGCCAGTCGTTTCAGCACATCCAAGTCTCGTTGAAGAGAAAGCTTGCCTCACGAACTAGGGGATTACTCGAATTGGAGCGTATGGTTCAGCAATCGGCCGACAAATCCAAACCGGAGGGCGTCGGTACATGGAAAGTTGGCTTTACTCACCGTACGGTGAAAGACTGGGCTTCCCAACAATCGATTCGAGAGAAGATCGTCACGCATTGCGGAGATTCATTCAACCCCTACCTGTTTCTCCTCCAGATGTACGCCATCCAGCTAACCTCGGCTGAATTGTGCCCAAGGGAGTTGGATCTCCTATGGCTGCGTATGATTAAGCCAGCACTAGTTTGTGCCGAAAAGGTGTCATGCGACTCGACACAGATGGCGCAAAGCCTTGTTGAAACACTTCGGGCTTTTGACAAGGCAGCTTCGCAGCTTCTGAGGGGGTGGAACCTGCCGGTATTCCAAGGTTCAGGTCACTTACATCACTGGTCAGGGGTATACACTCCGCGCAGTCTATCCACTTATACGCCCCTGGAACCCACTGATGATGGCCGGGCTAAATCGTTCATGAATCTGGCCGCTCAGTTTGCCATTTTGGAATACATCAAAGCCGAGGCCGCGACCAACCCTCACATACTCAACCAGCCTGGAACACGCGACAGCCTGGGCATATTAGAATGCGCCATATTCGGCCCCATACTGTACAGGGGGTGCCCGGACGTGTATCAAGGAGGAAATTATGGTATTCTAATTGATGTCGATGTGCTGGAGACGAGATTGGCGACCATTCGGTTCCTGCTGGACAATGGTGTGAAGCAAGCCGACATGTTCATTTCACCAACCCACACCCCAGGTGTCGCGGAGCTGAGCTCAGCCGATTTCGGGGAATTGCGGGATGGGAAGACCTTGGCAATTCAAAGGATCCTTGCGTTATCGTCAAGACGCGCCAAGAATAGCAACCCGCCGCCCGTGCACTGGGAGGCTGTTGGAAAGTATGCAGACTATTTGGACAGGGTGGCGGGCCTCCTTAACGCCAGCGGTATCAGTTTGGGAGCTGGTGTAAAATTCGGTGTGAGCATCCATGTGAAAACGAGCTTTGTAAGGTCAAAGATGAGCTCTGTGGCAAGGTGGCTAAAGTCTCGAGGGGACCGAGACGGGAGGAAACGTGCTCGTCGGATCGCCTAGGACGTCAACATCAGCGATAAGGGATTGAATATGGTTGGTTTGGTGAGGGCAAGACTGGAGGACTAGTACTTGGAGAGGAGGTAATTGAGCTCTCTTTTGTTATATACCATCTGGAGTTAAGTTTACTTGCTTGTTTCCACGAGCCGGCTTTTACGATGTTAGGTTCAAGGTGGCTCCTCGTCACTGCCTGGTGGGGCTAACTATACCAAGAAATACTCTTTTGCATGATCGCCCGACTAGAGGACAATCCCAGCGCCCTTATACTGTATTCGCCACTAAGGACATCTGGATAGCGCGCACAAATGTGGGTTACATTTTGTTTGGCTCCTGTCTCGTTCCGGTAGGAGTGTTATTGGGGGACAGAATCGCCTCGCTATAGGGCGGCAAGGCGCCTTTTCTCATCCATCGCGACCTGTCTGGTCCGCAGAGGAAGGAATTATATTCCACGAGAACAGTACTGTATATGGTAACAGCTAAACTACCCGTGTCATCGAACTCAGGACCCTACGTAACGCGCAAGACCACATCCCCGACCAGTCCAAGCGAAGAAGCAAGCCCGCAGAACACTCACGGGCACAGCTGCGCATTGATGTGGTCCCGGCCAAGAGTATACCTGTTATTGCCATTGTCATACCACCCAGCCTTGTCCTTGCCGCAAACCGAGTCGACCGACCCCATCTGGCTCAGGTAATCCTTGCTGATGACCACAGTTTGACCGTCATAGTTGCACATGCTATGTGACGAACAGAGTTAGATACCTGCGGGTGGAATAGGAATGGTAGGTAGGTACGGGGGACCCACTAAGCCATGGAACCGCCCTGCGTCGTCTTGACCCAGTAGTTGTTAAGCTTCTGGCCACCCCAGTAACTGGCGAATGCGGCCTGCACGCCGTCCACCGAGTCTCCGGCCGTGCGGCCGTAGCAGTTGACGGTCAAGCGGCGGACCAGACTGGCGCCTGAGTTGGTTGTGGACGCAACGTAGTTGTCCACGGCATCGTGGTCAATCGGGCCTAGGTATGTGTATTGTAGGTGGCCCGTCTTGGGATCGATGGTGCCATCTCCCGTGTAGTGGCCGTCGGGGAGGTCTGCGGGAAGACGGGGGGAGACGACGCCGGCGGCTCCGCCTGTGGCGTTGAGGAGGAGGATGGCGAAGAGGGAGAGGGTCTTGATGCCCATGGTTGGTTTTTGTGTGTAAGAGATGGGGTTTGTGAAGGAATAACTGAAGGAGATCTTAGGTGTTGGTCCGTTGTCTCTGGCGAGACGTTGCTGTCGAAGATACAGAACATGTCGTCCTTATATACAAGGGCTGATCCCATAGAGCCATCGCAAACTGCTGTCCTCCGTTGGTAAGAAGAACAAGTTGCCGAAATAGTTATTAATAGCTTATAGAAATAGTTATAGAATATGTAACGTAGATACGCGCACAGTCTTGTCAAGGCAAAGGGTACCTGCCATATCTCACGTTACATTTTAAACTTGCTTGATTATGGGAAGTTCCGTCGTTCTAACGATATCACCGTAAACTCATCCAGCCGCACTGTAAATAAACAGTCCGACGGGTAGCGAGACCCGCTTCAGCTCGCTTCGCAAATAGTACTATAAATCCTCACAGAAACAGCTTGAATACTTCATTTATTATCGTCGCTACTATTTGGTGAGTTTAGACCCATCGTGGTACAGAGGCGATCGGCCTGATGGCGCGTGGCGCCGCGGAAAAGGGTACGGGCTGCGTCCTAAAAACAAACTTGCCAGAAGCGGATGTAACCGAGACCCCTTACCCATTTACAGTAGCTATTTACGCCCGTGTATCTCCGACATCTCGCAGCGGTGGTCGCTTCGTCTTGGAATCGATTCGTTGTTCATAGAGCCTAAAGTCACAAATGCATATTGTCAACATCGGTCGTTCGCCTTTCATTACTTTCCACAACTAGTGGACCATTTAGCCATCCGTTATGCGCGAGATTGTGGTTTAGATCGGAGAACCCTGCTAAGCCGTGTCCAGATGCGCAGTCTGGGATGGGAGCATGTGCTGTCGGCCGCGTCGTGAAGGCGTGAAGCCCGACCAACCCCTAGTGTTCAACCCTTTGTCGCCGTCAAGAGGTTGGCGCACATTTATCGGAGAGGAATGATTGACCACCTGCCCCAGAGTTGAGCTTGGCTAACGTTCTGGGATTGGAATTTGGGAAAGGTTTTCCATCACTTCGCAAACGTCCTCGGTTGCTTCTTCAACGATTCCCTCCTCTTCGGCGATCCCATAATACCTTCCGTCAATTATCATTAATTATTATTTCAGTCCGTACACTCTCTGGAACCAGACCAGGTCAACCAGTTCATTCCCTCGTCCGTACCAATTACCCTAGACATCCCGTCAATTCCTCCAACCGCCATCTTCACCCACAGTACCTGCTGGTATATTCAACAAACTCCCTAACTCGCCTCATCATATACAACCGCCTCCCCTTCCGTCTGGGCCGGCTTCCACTCCCCGGCAACCGCACCCTCATACGCCAGCTGCGCAATTGAAAACGTATTCAGCTCCGACACTACGACTGTCCTATCTAGCTTCAAAATCCGATGCAGCATCGCATTCTGCGTCGGCACGGAGATATATTCCTCGCTCGCAATCTTTGAGATGGCCTCGTTGAACGTCACATGAATGAGTGCGTCGGGTGAGTTAGGACTGAGCAGGGAGGTCGACAGCAGCCACAGGGCGGGGGTGTCCGGGGTAGATGCGTCGGCGAGGTGGAGCAGGGCGGTGTTTTTGCTGAGGGTTGGGTGGGAGAGGGTGAAGAATTGGAGCGCACCCGTGGAGGGGAGGATGCGGCCGAAGGTGGCGGTGCCGCCGGTTGCGTTGCCTGCGAGGGAGAACCAGAGGCCGGCTAAGCGGCTGGAGCCGGAGACGGTGATCAGCCCGACGGGGTTGTTTCCGACGGATGGGGGGATGGGGATTTGGGCGGTTACTCCGCTGGTGATGTTGATGGACATGATGGCGGAGGCGGCGTCCTGGGTGACGTAGACGAGTTTGGTGGAGGGGTCTTGTTGGATGAAGACGGGGCTGGCGAGACAGGGGTAGAGGATACTGTCGGAGGTGTCGGCCACGTCGGCGGAGAAAACGTAGAATTTCTCTGTTTGCGGGGAGGCGACTTTGAGCCCAGCCCAGACGCGGTTGCCGATCTCGAAGACAGAGTGTGGCCCGTTTCCGGGTTGGGGGATGTCAATGGTTTTGATGATGGACGGGGCGGCGGAGAGGGATTCGCCGGGGTCGACGAGGATGAGCCTGTTCTCGGACTGGAGGGAGAGCCACATCATGCCGGGGTAGACCGTGGACGGCCAGACGCCATGGAGCCCGGATTTGCTGTCCTTCCCCATGGGGAATGATTGGTATGCGATAGGCGCCTCGGTGGCCGGGTCGAGCTCGATTTTGACGAGCTGGCTGTTGGACATCTGCGAAAGAAGCAGGAAGTTGGTGCCGGGCACGCGCGCGACCTCGTGTGTCTGTGCCGTCACCGGCATGAGGTACTCGGTGACACGCCGGCTGACGAGCGGACGGACGGCATTCTGAGAGAATGCGGTGCCGGCGCTGAAAGCCAATACGGTAACGAGTGACGGAAGGATGGAAGAAAACATCTTGTTCGGATTTCTGCGTGGCGCTGCTGGAAATTGCTGGACGCGAGGTGGCGATGACAACTTTTATAATCACTGGCAGTGAGTGAGCGCGAGTCTGGATTTGGTGTGTTCTGCACAACTGAGACATTTGCTGGTGTCGGCCCTGCGCCAACCAATCAGGACTCTTGTTTCTGCAGATCACCATTGGACCCGAGTCTTTTTGTCATGGCGATCTACATGCAATGCAGCTCACTCACAGCCCCACTGTCCCAACTAGGCTAAGTCTCGGCAACTGTCTCGGGACAGACTGACAGCTCTGTGTCAACCCATGGCATCTTTTCCAGCCCAGCAACAAGACAGCAGGGATCGACCAGGAGAATCTCGCCGAAGAGTCGACTGCATGCTTTGAATAACGAGAAGTGGTCACCTTCACCGAAGTGCCCCGAACACAAATGCTGCCGAGTACCTTGGCTGATCATAGCATTGAGTACCTGCCCGGTACGCTAAACGCAAACCAAACACACAGCGTGGGTATCGATCAGAGCCGATCAGGGCCTACTGTCAGCTTATATAAGCAATTGGGGCCATCAGCGGAAACAGCCGGCTTGGCAACAGAGGCCCCTGGAAGCCAGAGATTTCCACAGTAGTTGACAACAACAATGCAATCAATTCCACAGTCATCACCAATTATTGGCCCCAAAGTGCTAGATTCTGACACCTACACCTCACCTTAGATTGCCGGACTACAACATGGTTCTGCGCTATCCGGTTGCACAAGCAGGCACATGGGCACCAGAAGCAACATAGGTAAATCATCGGTACCTATGTGGTTGTATGAGACGAATCTTGTTGCGAATGGCCCATTAGCTGAATGAGCCGTTCAGTGTAATCTTTTATGACCATTCATAGCAAACTCTTTCTTGGCAGGCCCTGGCGGCCAGCCTGCCTATCACATCGCAGAGGCAATCAGGCAATCCCCGCACGGCGAGCTGAAAAGGTCCGAACGTCGCAAACACGCCAATTCCCTCATCATCATCGCATTTCGCTACCTGGACAATACCACAATGCGACTGCTACGAGTAGCGACTCTAACGCTTACGGAAACTCACCCCCAAGATGTACCGCCGTATGCGATCATCTCACACGTCTGGGGAAATGAGGAGGTAACCTTGCAGGACCTGCAATCTGGGACGGGCACAACCAAGGCCGGGTACGACAAAATCAAGGGCGCTTGCTCGGTGGCAGCGTCATGCGGGCTGCAATACGTGTGGCTTGACACGTGCTGTATCGACAAGACAAGTAGCGCCGAGCTATCCGAGGCCATTAATTCCATGTACCGTTGGTACTGTGAGGCGAAGGTCTGCTTCGCGTACTTGAGCGACGTTTCGTTTGAAGTCGATCACTGGCATCGCATCATGAATACAGACACCAACAGCCCCTTCGCTACTAGTCGTTGGTTTACCAGGGGTTGGACCTTGCAGGAGCTCATTGCCCCATCGATCGTGATCTTCCTCGACCACGAATGGAATATCATCGGCACGAAAAGCGAAGCGCACATTCAAGCTCTTGTATCCTTGACTACAGGTATACCGCGCAGCATTCTGATAGGCGAAAGCCACGTTGCCACCGCCACCGTCGCGCAGCGTATGTCATGGGCCTCTAAACGGGAGACCACACGGATCGAGGACCGCGCCTACAGCCTGCTTGGCATCTTTGACATTCACATGCCGCTCCTATACGGTGAGGGCAGCAGGGCCTTCATACGACTGCAGGAGGAAATAATGCGCGCCTCCACCGACAGCAGCATCTTTGCGTGGTGGCATTTAGGTTTCAGCCCTGAGCGAGTCGTCCACGACGGCCTCCTAGCCACTTCTCCTACCGCCTTCACGCGCGCTCCGTGTCAATTGCCTGACATAAATATTATCTCTCTTTCGACATTCCTCTTCCCAGGTGCCGGGCCCGGCCCCTTCACAGTCGACAGCAAGGGCATCCATTTCTCCACCTACTTCCAGGACATCGGCGGTGGTGAAGGCCTCGCCGTGCTTGACTGTACCGTCCAGGGCAGTGAGGACGCATGTCTCGCCGTTCGCATCCGCGACACCTCTTTCACCAAGACAGACTTTGTCCGCGTCCCGGGCGCCCCCTTGCAGTTTGTCGACCTCAGGTCCGTCCGCACCCTACCGCGGCTCAACTTGTGCGTGAAAGGCAGTGTTTCACACACTTCCACTGCCGCTTGGACAGGGGTCGAGGATCTTCCCCGGCTTGATCGAGAGGGCGCTATCGTGAGGAAGCTAGAGGCTAGGATACGTCTTATTCTTGAGCACCGGGACGGGTCTCCCCATCGGCGGTTCCTCTACTGTACGCTGTGCCCCCAGACGTTTTTGCAGAACTGCGAACTCGACGAGCACGTGGCACGCCTTCACCCGGACCGGCCGTCCAAGGCTCTCAGCTGCTTTCAGTGTCAGATGACCTTCTCTACGAGAATGAAATGGAGGGTGCGTATTTTTCCATATCGTATGCTATGCTAACTTCCAGACCTTTGGGTGCTGATTACAGCGATGTTCAGCTTCACGTTCTTGGTGGAAAATGTTCCAATGAGGCCAGCAACTGTTTTTTCCATAACACAAGGATCAAGAGACGCTTAGATCGTCGCTACTCTCTCCGCGATGATGAATGCCCTGTTTCGCGGATCAAGAGACGGAAAATAACGGCTTGCTCCAACCCAGACCCCGAATGCGAAGACTAAACATGTTGGATTCAGGAACTAACGTGGAAGATGACTTGATTACTTCAGGTATTTTGTGTGTCTGTTCCCGGTCTACCATGTCCGCTCATACGACACCGCCACCCCACACCGACTGCGCGGCGGCCACAGTCAGGGCCAACCCCGTCTTACTCGCCTTCCCCGGAACAGTCTGGTCGTCGCACCGCTGCTTGAGGAGCACCAACCGGTCGCGCCAGTAATGAAAGCCTTTTATTCGGCGTCCGCCCAGGGGCAGCGATGCACAGCGAAACAGTGCGGGATCAACCTTTGCACCACCGGTAGACGGCTTGCTTTCCCATGTGTTACACGCCGCCCTTAACCACTTGCCCTCGCTTGACTTGATGCCGACGAAAGAACTCAGCTCGCTTTTGGGGAATAGCATCGATAGCGTTCGGAGTGTTTCTTTGACGAGCTCGGCCGGTACGAGCTGGGGATCGCTGGCGTCCGAGTCTAGAAACTCGAGAAAAGACACATGATGGAAGATGAGCACCGCACCGCCGTTCCGCACAAGGCGGAGGTGGTCAGCGAGGTTGTCGGTGAACTCGATCAGGATGCCGCCGATATTCTCGACATCGTATGCGTCGAAGGACTTGGGGAAGATGATTGACTCGCAGTCTAGGGTTGGCGTATTTGGGAATTTGTTGTCGAGAAATAGGCGGAGGGATCCATCTGTCCATGACGAGTCGTTTTCTTCGTTCTTGCTGGTATGCACCATCGTCAGGGTGCGCACTGCGAGGTCGACCAGGTCATGGAGGGTTTGAGCCGGGTATTCCTCGGCCTGGTGCGTTTCTTGCAGCTTGGCAATGATGTTATCGGGACTTGCACCGTTCTTGATCTGCTCGACGACGTTGCTGAAGTCGTTGAACGTCGTAAACGCGCCATTTGTACCCTTTGCTGCACTGAATTCCTCCCACTGTCGCTGGTAATAACTAAAGTATGGCGCCATATCGTTACTCGAGCCGGGTCGCCGTCCCCATAGTATTTCTGCCACTTTCGGCAAGGATTGAGAGCTGTTGACCATGGTTTGCGAGTTTTGTCAGTTGTTGAACGGCGAGATTCTGTATCGCAATATGAAGGCATTGCAAGTATGCTCGTGTCTTATATGTTGGCCGTGCTGAGTGGCATCGTGGCTGTGCCTACTCCTAGGGCGCATTGGCGCAGACTCGACTTATAGGATTTAACCGCTAACCGCTCATTGGTCTTTGGCGTCATCCTCTCCCTGAAGCCACGCGGATGAATCCACAGCAATGCAGCTCTGGGGCACATGAGCCGAGTCCACTGTTCCCGGGATGGACGTGTGAACCGTGGCGGAGGCGATTCTCGGGAACAGTACAAGGAGTCTCTCCCATACGAAAATCAAGAAGAAAACCTGTCATGGCAAGCCCAGTCTCCGCCATTTCTATAGACTAGCACTCGACCAAATTTAAGGCCTACTCAGTTGTAACTAGAACAATTCAGAATGCTTCGAAGGATCTAAGAATGGCCACGGCGCAGACAGTGCCGCCAATGCCAGCAACAGCCAATTGCCACAAAGGACAAATAGCTGCCAGTGGTTGGTGTAAGGGTCGCCAGGATTTGGAGAAATCGCTCGCATTGTCACCTTCCGCTTTGTCCTAGTATCACCAAGCCGGATATGTTCTTTTCCGCGCGGCTCCGGGCTCAAAGCTGTGTTGGTGTGTCGACGGGGCCTAGGCTGGTACAACTTGATGGTTTCCAGTACCACACAGCCTGGGTCAGACTTAGAGCCAAGAGTGTTGCAAACTCCAAATTATCATTTTGACAATGCCCTACGATCCAACTTTAGGGCAAAAGGCAATTTGGTCAACATCGGATGCCTCGCCGGTGTTGGCAGTTTGAGTGGCTCGAAGGGTGGCTGTGCTTGTACCACCCGACAGGCGTTCTGGGGGCGAGTTCCATTTAACCACACGAGACCTCCCAGCCGACGAGACCCGACCGTAATTCTAAGCACTGTTCCATCCTCAGCCAGCGAACCTCTCAACCGAAGACCACTTGTCAAAAAGACCAGTCCACAACCCTGCCGGGAAACCACCCTCATTCCAAACATGGCAGACGAAAAGCCATTCCCTTTCCTCGATCTGCCACCGGAGCTCCGCAACCAGATTTACCAATGTCTCTTCTGGTTTCGAGGCTCAGAGGGGTTTGAAAACGTTGTATTTCCCAACTACCGTCTCCGCGAGGGCGAAAAACACGAGTGGGGATTCCCCAGCTGCATTGGGGAGTTCGGACCGCTGCTTCCCTTGATGCGCACCAACCGTCGTGAGTACATACGAAACCAGTGACTGTTATGAGAACATAAACTAACCCGACGATGGGAAAAGAGGTCTACACCGAGGCAGCCGCCATCCTCTACGCGCCAAAGTACTCTCTCGGCAACGAATACCACCACTGCATCTTCAACATGAAATTCCTCAGCCCCCATGGCCCAGCCCGTCACCTCCGCCACCTCCGGCTAGACTGCAGTTTGTTCCGCCTAGGAGGTCCAACCAACTACCCCGGCCTATTCCCAGAACACCGCGAGGTCGGGCTCTCAGACGCCGTCCCCTTCTACGAATCCGTCCTCCGGTCACTCGCGCAGAATGCCCGCCAGCTCGAGACGCTCGAACTAGCCCTGAATCCGAAGATTGAACATTCCCCGGTGATAGACCGTTTCCCCGTCCACGGGAACGAGTTCCACGACGTACCTGTCAAACCAGACCGGTCGTGGGTAGGCCCCCAGCTCCTCGTCGGCTTCCCCGAGGGCCATAGCTTCGACCGCGTGCCGCCGCTTCCGACGGAGGAGCAGTTCGGCCGGATATTGGACTTCCTCGCTTCTGGGGAGCCGGCCATGCAGCGTGTCATCAGACGGAAGATCGAGGAGGGGTGTGCGCCTCCGGTTGTGGAGCATCGTCCTGGAGAGCTACCCCATTCTTTTTTCTGGACTAGTCTGTTTTACTTTCTGTGGATGATAAATACGGAGAGGACGTTGTGGACTAGAGTGGTCATGGATGTTCTTCGGTCGTGTAGTCCGACGCTGCGCGTGGTGAGTCTCGTCGGCCGCGTGGATAGGAAGTGGATGGCGGCTGTGGCGGACTTGAAAGGCGTGACGGTGCGGGCGAACACGGACTGGTTGTGTCAAGCTGAATGGGTCGTTGTTGAGCCTGCGGGTAAGCGTGACAGTGGAGAAAGGGTGTGCGAAGATTAGGAGCCGGAAGTTTGGGGCGCATTTGAGCAGCGACGGGAGAAGCATCGGAGAGAGACAAGTGGACGCCTCGCTTGGCAGGGAAAGCGGCAACGCCAAATTTGCACCCTAAAATGGATCCCTGACTAGAATATTTCAGTTCCCGGTTTAAAATTTAGAAAGAAACTAACCAAGAGCCCAAGAGTCGGTAAACAGGCATGTGGGGACCTTGTTTTCGAATGCCCATAGATATCCTCAAGTGAGCCACCAACTTCTCGGCCTGTAAGATAGGAGGAGGTACTGGGAGTACCTTGCTAGAACTCGCTGTCCGCTTTGACAGTACCAGTCATCTTTCTACTGCGCGAGTTCATAGCTTCGGCTTGGCTCCTCGCAGTGCAAAGGGGCTACAACATGCACGGCGCCCTTGCCGGCCCCGCCCTTGTCGCCGGTGGGGCCGATGGGGCCGGGCACGTTTCCAGGCCGCCGCTTTGACGACGTCCATTTCCACAACACACGGGCAGTCGGCAATCTCCGCCTGCATTTGTTCTATTATTCTTACATATTCCAAACGTCGGAACGTGAAACCAGCTAGAGGCGGCGGACGGGTTCACCAATTGATATGACAGGTCCGACCGGCACCGCATAGGGCAGTCCCGAATTTTCAACTTTCTGGGTCGCGATGCAACACATGGCAGCACCGCGATCAGCGTCACCGTCCGTAGTGCATTTTTGACATGGAACCTAGCCGTGTACTCTGAATACAGAAATATAACTTCTGGCCCTCACCGGGCAAGATCGCCATTAACTTATTGCAGCACTTAACACTCACACCCCTTCAGACGTTCTTTTTTTCTGCGTCTTTTTCTGTACTCTCTTTTTCTATTGACCGTCTTCTATCCCGCCCCCTTTCTCAGCCGCACCACCATGCACCCCCACTTCCCGGGCAGTGTCCTCCTTCTGTTGCTCACCGCAGCAAGCAGCGTGGCAGCACAGACTCTCCCTGTCATTGACCTGGGGAAATCCGTGCATCGCGCACAGCTCAATGTCAGTGACAACCCAACCCTCTCACATGAAGCCTCTAGGCGTCTGCAATATACAAATACGTGACACTAAACATCAAGCACTTTCCAGTCCGCCGGAGATTTCTACAGCTTCAACAACATCCCCTATGCGGAACCGCCGCTTGGGGAGCTCCGGTTCCGCGTCCCAATCCCGCTGCTAACAACGAACCGCACCATCAACAACGGCACTGAACCGCGGAAGTGCCTCCAGTCCGGCGCGCCATGGTTCCAGTTCTCCCTCCCGCTTATAATCCAGCGCCTCGCCGAGGGCGGCATCAGCCCCCCCATGGGACCGCCGCCGGTAGCCCCGGGCGCGCAGTCCGAAGACTGTCTGCTCCTCGACGTGTCAGTGCCGAAGCCGTCGTACGATCTGCAGGTCGCCGGGAAGCTGGCCAAGCCGCTCCCGGTCATGGTGTGGATCCACGGCGGTGGCTACATCGAGGGCGCCAAGAATGAAGTCAATCCCCAAGGGCTTCTTGCCCAGAGCCGGCGTAATGTCGCACCAGGCGTTGTGTTTGTCGCTATCAACTACAGACTCGGTTTGCTGGGCTTCCCTCCCCGGATGCCCTGGATGTGGGATGTTGCGCCCAACGCGGGATTGTACGACCAGCGCCTGGCCATGGAGTGGGTGCGCTTGAATATCCGGCGCTTTGGCGGCGACCCTGACGAGATCACTGTCATTGGGGAGTCGGCCGGCGCGGGCAGTATTGTCAGCCATCTCTCGGCCTTTGGCGGTATTGATGGCAGCTCGCCCTTCAAGAAGGCCATTATCCAGAGCCCAGCCATCAAGCCCCATCAGGATGCTGCGCTTCTTGCACAGCTGTACAGCCAGTTTTTGTCCGTGGCCGGCGTGTCGTCCTACTCGGATGCGCGTGCCAAGACTTCGGCCCAGCTCGCCGCCATGAACGCCGCTATGATCGGGACCGCGCCGTTCGCATCTACCGTATTCGGTATGCTTTTGTTCCTATCCCGTCCCTCCCCTTCTGTCTCAGTTCTCCAAGGATATGTATCATCAAGAAAATAATATTTTTCCAATGTCCCGACCGACTTTTGTAAAGAATTTCCAACGGTCTCCGACGACCCGCTAACCTCCCCCATCCCCACAGGCCCCAGCATCGACGGCGTTTACATCCCCTCCCACCCGGGCAAGCTCCTCACCTCCGGGCGCGTCGACAAATCCATACAGGTCATCGTCGCACACAACCTCGACGAAGGCCTCCTCTTCACCGACCCCCGCATCTCCTCCGACGCCGGCTTCAAATCCTACCTCCAAGGCCTCATGCCCTCCCTCTCCCCCTTGAAAATCACCACCCTCGCCTCAACAATCTACCCCCCCGACTTCTCCGGCACACAGCCCTACACCACCCAGACAGCCCGCACCAAGCTCGCCATCGCCGAAGGCCTCATCAACTGCTTCGCCTTCGGGACGAACCTCGCTTATAACAACCAGTCGCGCGCATATCAGTTCTCTGCGTTTCCAGGCATGCACGCCCAGGACACGAGCTACACTTTCTTTTCTGGGGGGGTGACTGATGGGCTGGGTATTCCGGTGGAGGTATCGACGGCTGAGACGATGCAGAGGTGGTTTGTGGATTTTGCGATGTTGGAAACGGACAGGGGGAGTGCGGCGGCGGAGGTGCCGGTGTATGGTGCACAAGCTAACGTGGTCAATGTTACAGGGGCGGGTGGCTTTGCGAGGGTGAGGGACCCGGCGGCCAATGCGCGGTGTAGGTTCTGGTTGGAGGGGGTGACGGCTTAGGGGAGTGTTTGCTAAGAATAGATAATCTCACTATCATTCAGTTACCGAGTTCAGCCATTTGTATGTAGTCCACAAACCCTCAGCAACGACCTGCGGGCCATTGCCAGTCAGCAACTCTCGCATCCATGCCCCCTCAACCGACTCGTCCCGGCGAAGCTTTGTCCAGGCGGCGGTGAAGGCCCAGTGGACGATTGGCGGGGCGCTGGCGTTGAACCGGCATCCTACGGACAAGTAGTACTGGATGCAGCGACAAGCTTCCCTCGCTGCAATGCGTTCGCCGATGCGGTGTCTCTCGCCGGTATTGAGTTGCGGTGAATTTGGAAGGTTTTGTATCTGAGTCGCTGAATCCTCGAGCGGTAGAGGCGCAAGGCTTTGCAGCACGTACATGAGTGCCAGGTTGTACAGCATCAGCATCAGGGTGGCCGGCAAATTCGGGATTGTTGCCACTGTGATCAAAGACCCCTCGGGGACCGTATTATGCGTGGGCTGTAGTCCCGAGTCTTCAACTCCAGGGGCACTTCCCGACGTGTCGGTGGTGGTGATCTCGAGATGACTTCGGCTATCCCAGCGCTGCCTCCACTGGCGGAGATATAAGAGGAGACAGTTTGCTCGTCGCTCTATGTCGTCTCGCTGCTCTCTCGCCTTGGAGGGATTTGCATTCTGCGCCAATATCACGGCATCGCGCTCAGCAAGCAGGGCACTACAGTCCGCCAAGACATCAAAAAGGTCCTGCTCCTCCAGCTCCTCGCAAGTGGCATTCATTCTCATGGCCCTCTTCCAATCAGACCTAGCAAGAATCGAGGGCTTGCCGAGCTTCAGCGCGGCCACGATGATCATGAAGCGCACGGCCTTGCAAAAGCCGGGCGATCTGCTCGACCAGAAGGCCACGGGATCTTGGAGATCGACCAGCCTTTCCAGACCCATCATGTGCGTCAAGGAGTTGTTGGGGCCCGTGGGCACAAGCAGCTCGCAGATGGCCAGGGTCGCCACTGCAATCATGGCTTCGTCACGGGTGTGCCGCGCTGCATCCGATAAAACCTGGTTTAGCTGCCTCAGGGTCACGCCGTGCATGGCGTAGCCCTGTCGGGCGATGTCGGGTTGGCGGTGTTGGATGCCGAAAAGAATGGTGGCGAAGCTCATGATGGCCTGGTGCGAGACTTGGCGGCTAGCGACGGCGGTGCCCAGGGGCATGAGGTCGTCGGCTTTGGTGTCTGTTATGGCCGACACAATAAGGCCGTCACGCAGAAGGTGCGACTGGGTGTAGCAGATGTACATCTCGAAGCCGGCGGTCCGGGGCGGGGCCGAGAGCGAGAGTGGGGCCTCTTGTTGCGGCCTGGCAGTCTGTCGATGCGTCCGACTGGTTCGAGGTCCTGCTGGCTCCTTGTGAATGAAAGTGGCACCTCTAGGTCCACCGCATTCGAGGTTAAGGCTTTGACATCTTCTGCAGATGGGGCGGCTCTCATCTTTTCGAGGCCGTTAGTCAGATTGTCATGTGAGTCCCAGATATACCGACATGAGCTTACCACATTTGACCCGCCGTGTTCGACAGGTCAAGCAACCTCTTGACCGCCCGCCAATGTTCACCATGACGTGGGCGCTGTGCGCGGCGCTTTCAACGCAGGGACTTGGTAGATGGTAATCGGGAGAATTGAGCGACTCTGGACGGACACGCAGGCACCAGGCGGCCTACAATTTCGGGTGGCGGGAACAGACGGTACGCTAACCGCATTCAGGTTCTTCGCGCGCCTGGTGCCTTGGCAAGCGGTTGACAAAAAAAGCGAACTCATTACCTGCAGGTACATTTCCATAGGGCCAATCCGTCTTGTAAACTAAGTATCTCTAGGTATAGCCTTGTTACTACCACCCAGTCATCTGGCCCCCGACGCTATCACGTCCTGCATTCACACTATCATGGAATTTACCATTTTGTTGATCTTTGACCGGGAAGGCTGTTGGGATTGTTAGAAAATTGGTAGTGGGTATTAGGATCAGACCACCAGCCCACGGGGCCACTGTTATCTTTGCAGTTCGCATTTTTTTGTCAACCGCTTGCTTGGGTCAACATACGTTATTCCAAGGCATTACATCTTTTTTAACACTTCGTCACTTTTCTTGCGTAGAATCTCAGTAGAGGTAGTGACTTACACATTCGACATAATTGGTTCAATTGTATCAATCCGTCCTTGCTTCTAGTAATGACACTTCGGCTTCTATTTAAAAACCCAGCTTGGAGTGGTTTCTTCATTTGCTTACACAAACCCTCCCTTTTATCTATCCTCAATAGATGCAAAAATCAGTTCCCTCATCTAACAGCCCTAACATCACAAGCTAAAGCCAACGCATTCCTATCGTAAAAGGTGGCACAGTGCCTGCATAAGAGGCAGAACCTCGGTAATCTGGCTCACATCTTTACCTACCATATGTAGATTAACAACATGGTGCTCAAGCAACCACTCAACCGATTGGCGTGCGCCTTGGACTTCTTTACCAGCTGCCTGTACTGGCCTGACTCGGGCCGGAGGTGCTGGTTACTCTTCCGCAGCTCCAACAGCACCTTATGCTGAAGGTTTTCAGTGATAGGTTGAAGTTGAACAGGTGGCACTGCGTTAGCGTTCTCGCAGCTGTTGACAGTCCAGTCAAAGCTGACAGAAGGATAATTCTCCACAATGCTGTTTAGTTGGTTGACCAAGCCGTTGGCGTATGCTTTCTCGAGTGGGTTTGGCGTTTCGGAGCTGGAAGCTGAGCTGCTGGAGATGCTGCGAGTTGGTAGGTTATTAAAGTGGGGAGTGTTTGAGGGAAGTGTTCCTTAACCCTTGGCTTTGGATGGAGCGATAAGTACTCAGCGTAGAGGTTTCGCTTTGGAAAGAGATTTGCGAAGGAGTGGCGTTCCTAATTGAGATGACTTTTAGTCTTCAAAATCTGCGGAGATACGGTCAGATGCCTGGAAAGTCACGGTTCTTACATGGGGTGAAACACTGTTTTATCGTGTTGTTGAAAATTGTGTCCGAAAAGTCCGGTAAGATGTATGCTATGAGTTGATGCCACTTCTCCGCCCTATTGTTCTGACCACTGACTGTGTTTCTGAACTTTATACTTTCAAGTTCTTCGACCTGGCGACCTAGCTAGGAAGCAAGATTATCTCCGGATATGTTCTCGCAGTAGTAATACAAATTTTAGCCGATTGATGTTTCCCCGCTGTTTCCTTGGTCTTGAAGATCGTCCTACACCATAAGGCGGGATTGTGTCTCTTGAGGATGTGTGACTAAGAACCACTCTCCTGTTAGGGATGCGGGAACATGAGTATTAGGAGAATGGTATACTTAACCCGGTTAATATCCTTAAACCCACTTAAGGGGTTTGTCGGCTTCGCATGTCGCAATGGGTAGCAGTCAAACCACATAGTTTCTGAAAAGCATAAGTAAAATCTTAGGACTCACACAGCTACTAGTGGCTGCTCTGGTCGATAGTGTTTGCTGGGATCCTGATCAATATCATTATTCCCACCCTAATCGCTATGAAAAAGACCTAAGGAGCGTTTCCCGCTAGTGCTGGATCTGGCTCTGTTCCAACTTGACTGCTCGCCAGTGCTGCTATTTATTCCAGAGGGCGGGGTGCTAGTACATGTGCCCGGGTCTGCTCCACTATTTGCCGTGAGTGTTTGAAGGAGCATGCCCTGGATTACCGGTGGAGAGCTTATGATCCATGCGAGAGATCACAAAATTCCCGATCGGAGTCGTGAGGGGCAAGGCGATCCGACAACAGAGGAGTTGGTAGATGGGTGTCTTGTTTTCTAAGTGATGCTCCACGTCTGTCGCGACATTGGATTCGAAGATAGCCATGTTCTCACCTTGGATGCGTCGGGTCACAATCAAACCCCTTGGGAGGGAACTCCTCGCGGCAACTCCAGAGCACAGTCATGAACAGAGACCATATACTTGCCTCGGGTGTTAGCTGTCCCTGCCGTGCTACCTCGGGGGCCATATACACGGTTGTGCCCGCTACCCCAGGTTGAATATCACCAGTACGTCACTCTCCGCACAGGCCATCAGGTAGCGATAGGTCATAGTAAAGTAAGAATCTAGAACTCTGCCACGTCTTCTTGTCTGTCCCTGCCACATAGCCTAGATAGCCTAGCTCGAAGTGATATGGCCGCCCTCCGGGAGAAGCTCCACACCTTGACAGAGGCTGCTTACATGCAGCCTCCCGTCTTATGGAGGGGCCAACGACACACATCCATCGTAGACATCGGTTACTGTAGCTACATAACACGTAATACACCAGAAAGCTGATGTTTTATACCGAAATGTGCCGTTTTCCAGTCGGTATCAGCTATCCAGCCTGGTGTATGATGATGGTATCTATACTATGGAAAAGATCGAGGTAACTTGTACCCTGATCACTGTGATCGTCCTCACTTGGGAGTGAGCAGAGTGATCAGTTTTCTTCTTTGATCACTGTCATCACTTTCTGATTGGTCGGAGGGGCTTCGGGTCATTGCACGCATTCACCCTCTCCTAGTGCGAGTCCCACACGGCGCACCTAACGCTCTACACGGACCGGCTGACCCCCAACTTCGAACTCATCTCACGACGGATGCATTTTCCGTGGTGAGATTGCCGCAAAGGCATTCAGAGCGTCGATGAAGCTTTATGAGAAGTCAACTGTGGATTTGGATGTTGGGTATTTGGGAGAGATATAGGGGGGTGGTTGTAAAGGTGTATCAATGGCGAAGGTTTGTGTTGATTTTTTTAGCAGTTGAGGAAAGGAAGAAGGAAGGGCAAAAAAAGGGGGATGTGGGTAAGAGATGGAGGGGGTGAGAGCTTTGTGTGAATTCTTCCTCTTTATTTTCGTGTATAGTGATTGGAGCCGGTCAGATATCAGAATATCTATGCTGTCAACATCGCCTTTTTCTCGAAAAATTGTGCACATCTGGTGATGAGGGACTCTCTGCATTCACCTCATGCTTGTCACGGGGCTAAGGCCCCAAAGTGGGTCTGGGCTGGGAGCCCAGACCACCGCTCCCCTGGAGGCGGGTCTCCGCCTATATAGCTGCGCTCCGCGCAGCTCCTGTATCTACTCTTGATCTTCTTCTTCATAGAAACCATAATCGATTCAGTCACCAAGTAACGGTATCCACCTTACTTGGCCCCTCACAATGCTACTCCCGCTACTCTCCACAAGGGTCTACTCCGCTCGCCAGGCCGAATTGAAAATGGTTTGATCTTCCATCTTCCATCCACTCGTCGCATGCGGGTATGGCAATGAAGACATGGCGTCGTTGTTGGTGGGTGGCACTGGTACTACAAGCAAGCCATCATCTAGACCAGCCTGCGCTTGCATTCTCGGCGGGCTGGTAGGCTCAACCACGCCGGAGAACCCGCCGATGTCATCGCCGCCTCCGCCGAGGTATAGGTGGAACGTATCGCCGTTGTTTGGATGGGCTTGGGGGGAGAAATCCTCAGCCCGGGGGGTGAAGAACTGTGAAACAATATCATTTTCCACCAGCTGCGAAAAAACAAGAGGTGGCTGGTTCATGGCACCCGTGACTGTTGGCCAGTGGCTGAATTCGATAGGAGAAATACCAAATGAGGGGGGATTGGGTTGCTGAGCATATTGCAGATCGGGATACCACGTGTGACTAGCACGGGGAGGTCCTGGAGGTTGGTAACCGTAGGGTTGTGTAACCACGTCGAGTTCTGTCAATTGTCCTGATAGAGCTACGGGCTGGGTGTTTCTAATTTGTGCGGAATCTCGGTTCTGACATTCGAGTGGCTGTAGAGCGGCAGGCATATCCACCGTGCTTGTGTCCGATGAACCTGAAACAGGTTGGGGGGGCCCATCGGGTGGGTCTTGAGCCATAATCTCGAGCATTAGTGTGGGGATAAATTGCTGGTGTAGAACCGCCTCCCTCTGTGCCTGGGGAGTATCGTAGAGGTTGAAGAAGGGGTCCATAGCCGCTTGTTGTGCCTGGAGCAACCGTAGAACACTTTCGCCACGCCTTCGGGAATAATCCAGGAAGTGGTCGATGAAGTCGTTAACTCCAGGGCTGAAGTAGATACTCCGGGGTTGAGGATCGTCCGGGAACAGAATGCTGAAGATACGCCGCCACTGCATCTCGACTCCCCGTTTTGCAGAAAGCTTTTGAATAGCAGCAAGCTGCTGCTCGCTGATATGGCTAGGATTGAGGTCTGGAGTTGGCCTGGCCCCACAGCCTGTGTCGCGGGAGTGTTTTGTGAGGGCGAGCTGGGTTCGTAAAGCCGTATGGCATTCAGGGCACCGGAGAGTGTAGTGTATATCTTTCACATGCCGCCCTACGTCGCTGATGTAGCGGCGATTGTTGTGACAGTGATGAAAGTGTTGGGGGCGCCACTTCTGGAAGGGGCATGCAAGGTTTCTGGGCTGCTTCTTAGCCGAGCGGCCTGGAAGAAGCGACAAATCATCATCGTCCTGGTCATCGCCCTCGTCTTCCCCGTACCCTCCGTTGTTCACAAGCCGTCGTGAAGGCTTTCCTCTGGCCGAGGGCTGTCCTCGCATGGCTGAAGTGTATGGTGCGGATCTCGGAACATCGGAGAAACCATGGGCACTTTGATCCCGTCGACCGCTTCTCTGAGGAGGATGTGTTCTCCAGTAGTGAGCGATGAGAAGTTTGGTAAGTAACCCTCGTCGCTGCTTCACCAACCACCAAGCTTCGTCTTCTAAGCGCACGGCGGTATCGAGGGAGATTTCTGACTTCACTGAAGCGGTTGGTCTCTCTGTAACGACACTTCGGGCTCTGGGAGACTCCGATATTCCAACGCTGTCGCCCGCGGTAGCAACACCAGCATGGGAAGACCCAGAAAAATGGAGCTTCCCTGTGGACTTGAGAGGTCCCCCTGGGGAGTGGAGGGCTCCGTCTTGCCACCAAAACTCGAACTTCCACGGGAGACACGGCTGGTCATCGGGGTCTTGCCACGCCATAGCGGTCGAGGATGGTCCAGGAGATTCGGGTGATGGGAGTTCAAGTCCTAGGCTCCGAACTTGCTCGTCGTATTCGAGGTGCGGAGGCAGTTCATGCCATTCTGCCAACGTTGTGCCTCCCGTGCTTGGAGGGACAAGGGAAAGCCCACCGGAGGATGTCACATCCTCTGAAGGAAGGGCTGAAGGTGGCTGATAGTTTGCGAAGGGGATGTCGAAGTCCGGAACCGCGGGTATCATGACAGGGACGCTACTCTCAGCTGTGAAGTGCATCCTGTCATGGGGAAAGTCTTCCGATCGCACTTGGGGGCTGTGATCGACGGACTCCTGTGTGTGTGGTTAACATGAAAGCCGCCATTAAATGATCATAGGATTCCTTAGCTCGCTTACATCATCCGAGGTCTTTCGGGGCGTGGTGGAGCCGGATAGCCCCTCATCGCTCGACTGCTGCTGTGCAGAATGGGGTCGAAATGGCAGCATTTTAGGACGCTAGGTAGGGGAGGGTACCTAGATAGGGTAGCAGTGACGATGTGACTCTGGCGAACTGTTCTGCAAACGAGAGCTTTTGGGGGGCCGAGACGACAACAGTCCGATGCTTGCCTGGGGACCGGCGCCCTTTGATATCCAGATATGAGATGGGCTTGAAAGGAGCCGCACCTTTGAGTTGCTGTCCATGTTATGTGTCGTCCTGGTGCAGTGATGCTCAGCTCAACCAGATGCATCGAAGTGCATGTTAAGGGAGAAAATTCTGGGAACCTCTAACCGCGATTGGTTAGGAGGTGCAGGAAACGCTTGGCAATCACGAAATCTCGGGTGGGGCTAACCATAAGGCGTTAGTAGATGCGTTGGCCCGTCTTGGCACTCACACAATTGTGAGCAGTGTGTGCCGACTTGGCAGACGCTGGCAAAGCTTAAGCCCTGCAATGCAAGCCACGACCACAATTATTAGGCTGGGGGGAGGAGACGACCAACATCATTCGTCAAATCTACTCTCCATGTTCAAAGACCAACACCATGCTCACACGTCAAACCGCAGCCCACTTCGCTTCGAAGATGTGGGCCTCAAGACCGTATTTGGTTGCTGAAATTTCAGCGTGGTCAGCCTTTGTTGTCCAGGTACCGGAGAGTGGGTGCAAAGTGAGATTGAGTGAACAAACCGTCATCCCATCCCAACCTCCGCTTGGTCAAAAAGCAACGAACATAGACTCGACTCCCAACTGCAGCCCATGATAACGAGAGGAACGGAGCAGTCACGGCCACGATGGTGGCCCTCATGTCCCCCATGGTGTATGATTTGGTGTGGCAGCATTCTCGTCGATGGTGAGCGGTTGAATTATGATCTGTTAAAGAAACCAGCCACATCACAACGCACTTTACCCCTGGATGGTCTGTCCTGATCCCGCGCGTTCTCGACTTAGGATTGGTGGTGATGGGCTTGTTGTTAATCATTGCGAGCATCTTATCATGGTTAATGTTGGAATGCCTGTGGGACGGGAACAGGACAGTGGAGGGGGACGTGTGGGCGTACAAAGTGTGGATTGCGTGGTTTGTCGCCGTGATCTTGGCGCCGTTGATGCAAAACGGGGTTGAGTTGGCAGGAAATATCCTGTCGAGTTCTATGGGCAGCGGTCAAGGCCTTGGATAGAGCTTGGAAAGTGGATGATGTGGGTGTTAGCAAGGCGTCTTGAGTCTTGGCAGGAGTTGAATAAAGTAGAGATAGGGAGGAGCCGCACGTAGCTAATGAATCCTTTGGCACGAGGGTTACATTGGGGTTGGGCTATGCGCCAACCGAGAAGTTCAGCTTCCCCAAATTTTTTGCGCTGCTGTTTAGGAATCTTCGCAGTTACTTATATTCTCCACACCGGGACTCTCTGTCAGTTTCCTCGTGGCCAGAGGCAAGAGGCAAGAGGTAAGAGCTGCAAGTGCCCTACAGCCCCCTAATAATGTCGTCGCACTACCCAGTCCCAGGATCCGCACCTGCAGCGGCACGCCATATGAACAGTCTGCGCTCGACATCTACGACGTGGTGTTAAACTTGTAAGGCAAATCGGCGGTTGGTGAAAAGTACCTATGTATCTCGTGTACTTGAAAATCATGCCAACAATAAATCAATCTGTCTGCCCATCCATCTCCTTCCCCTCTCGCCAACATCAACACCCGCACTACCACCCTCCAGCCATCTCCCTCTCCCTACCTCCCAAACTATCTCTCTTACCCATGCACCGCCCCCTACCCAAATGACCCCCCATCTTTACAATAATAAATACTCTTATACTCATCCCCATTTTTATGTTTATACACCGCATGCTGGGCATCCGAATAACAGTTCAAAAACACAAACGCATCATACGCCGTCCCCGCATACGTATTCACCTTCCCCACCTTACTAACCTCAATACTCGCCCGCATAAGCGACCCCCCATCCGAAACCTCGACCGTTTTTCTCTCCCAGAGAGGGCGCTTGCCGTCGTGCTTGGGGCGCAAAATGAGATCGGGGGCTGAGCTGAGACGGGAGATGGAGGCGTACCGGGCGAATTCGAGGTAGTAGGTGTCGGCGGAGTCGAAGCAGGCGGTGAGGCAGAGGATGCGGGGGCTACCGATGCCGCCGGGGATTTGGCGAGGGGTGATAGCCGAGTTAAGGATTTCGGAGTCGGGTGCAGCGGGTTCGTAGATGGGGATGCTGCGGGCGGCCGAGCTGAGAGTAGGGGCAGGGGCAGCATTGATGATGGGGAGGGTCAGAAAATGTAGACGAGGGCGGAGATTTTTATCATTTTCATCTTTTCTTTTTTTGGTTGTTGTTGTTTTCAAGTGTTGAAGGAGGGAGTTGTTTGGAATAGGATTCTGTGGCGGCTGGGTGACTTGTGTGGTGAGTGAGCTGTAGGATATGAGCTTCTCGAGAGTCAATTCCTCTACTTTTATACTTGGAGATCACACAAACACTTGGAGAACTGATCTCTACATTTGGTCGTTTTGACTCACCGATGCCTCCTTTTAATTTCACGAAATAGGTTCCAGTGTCGGATTCGGCCAGGAACGACGGTATCTTTGTCTTCGCTTGTTGACTTCCTAAGTGCATGTATCTCGACGAATGCTCGCACAGCCTGGAGCTGAACCCGGGAAATGCGGCGATTGGTCCGCATCTGAAAAGCCAGGAAGGGCATAATATATTGCCGGTGCTGACTCTCTGGTCTAGGCCGCAGTTACCGCTTCGGCTAGGGCACGGGCGGGCACCAGCGTTGGTTTTCCGAAGCGACAAGCGAACAGGGCTGAGCTGCTGCCTCCTCGCTACCCTATAGGCTTTCTGACCCATTAGATAATACCGCCCAGTTTGCAGAGCTGGTTAACATGCCGCGCTAGATATGGGTGGTGTTGGCTCAACAGAGACGCAAGACTCGACGATCGGTCTGCGGTCATGAGGATGAGGTACCTCACCTAGTCAAGTCGGTAAGCAGATAATTGAGGTGACTCATCTCTACTGTTCCATGTCCCCAAACTTCAAATCACCTGCCTTCCCATGTAGGTACTTACTTCGTACAGACCTGAGATCCAAATGACCTGAACTCGCGTCATTGTACCAAGACTCCAAAATCCTCAATACACAACAAAAAGAGAAGTCCAAGTCTCAGTCCCAAACGGATCACTTGCATCAAAGCCCTCATCATCTGTCTCGTCCCACCGGACTCATCGCTCCGGGCTGTGTCCCAGAAAAACATGAGCCCAGGGGGTGAAATTGTAAATGGCATTTCCCCACCAGCGTGCAATGTATTATATCTCCTTCTTTTACCCAGGGGTTGATGCTATTTTCTTCACCCTGGCGTACTGGTGGCTACAATGAGACTCATTGGCTCGTGCCACGGAGTCCCGCTTCTAGCTTGACCATGAGGGTGTGGGCAACCTCTTCGATTCGATGATGACGGGGTATTGTTGGCAGAAAAGCGGCGACAAGGACGACTGAGTGCATCAGGGCAATTGCCTCCGTGGAACTCGTCAATCAGGTGCCCACGACGGGATGTCTGGAGCTTTCTCATCTTCGCGGCCAGCCTCCACGTAGTTGACAAGGGTGTTGACGTTCGCGATCGTATCAGTCTTGGTCTCGAGATGTACCGAGCGACGGAGACGTAAACCTTGCAAAGGCTCTATTCATAGTTGACGACAAGATGCTGAAGGTTCCCAGCAGAATCCGATATCATGCCGAGATGTGCATAGACAATATCGCGGGGATCCTTAGCTTCCATACCTCGCCTTTCCTGCAGAAGTTGGAATCGAGTCGGTCGGTGAGGATGGCCACGGGTGAGTGGAACGCTAGAGTGAAGATGGTGAAAATTTGAAATGCTCCGTGAGCACTTGCCCCGCAAGAATGGCAAATTCTGCAGAACCTGCTCCCGTGTTAGTGCTAGGCCCAAGCTGGAGCCCGCACTGTGTTCCGAGGCTCTCTCCTGCCTGTTCCTGTGACCTGACAGCATCCATCTTCTGAGCCAAAACCCCTTCAAAGCGGTGCGACGTGACGCGCAACATCCTCCCATCTCCTCATCCAGCGCAACCGATTCCAACAACTAGTCAAATGCGTGACGGCGGCAACGTTCGCGATGCTGTGTCTTGGCGGAGCGGAATGACGTTGTTCAAATCTCCCAGGCTGCGGCATGCATCCATAAAGCAAGCCACACACAGGGATCATCAGCGCGTCGAGCACCAAAGCGGCTTAACCTCGCTGCCAAGAGACAGCCAATTGGCCCAGAACATCATCGATCTCCAGCTGAGCTCGGGGGCATCGGTCGCGATATCTCGCAGGGAGCAAAAGCAAGCATTCCAGCGCTCTCATCGGCGTGTGCTTTCTTCGATTTCCTTTTCTATCGAAGTCACTCGTTTTGCGCAGCTCCTCTGGGCATCCGCTCATTCTTTCTTGTTTTTTAGGTCGGTGCTGAAGGCGTTTTCACATCACGCCTATGTTGGTGGTTTCCTCTACGCCATCGGCACAGGTGGCCCCAACGGCTTCCAAATACTAAATGCTGTCCTCCGCTTCGACAAGACAGGACACAATTGGACACCCACATTCGAATGGAACACCCCGTCGTTGAGCACGTGGGGTTCTCATTACGCTTCCGAAGACGACTAGGCCTTGTACACCACAGACGAGCAGAGCGGTCAGACGTGGAGGTTTCCTCTCAACGGGGACTTTGACAATCCGAGTTCTTTCAGTGCGACTGAGATTTGCAGTCCCAATGACGGGGCCACGTGCGTGACAGCGGCAACTCCTGCGCTTCCGACTTTTGACTAGTCGACAGTTTGGGTAATTTCAAGTGAGCCGTGCAAGACCGCATCAACATTACTGAAAAACATTTGGGCAAGCCACTACAGGATAGGAGCTCTTACTTACTAACGACTAGATCCAAACAGGAACCCGCGTCTCAACCCCTTGAACTACTCCAACCGATTCGGTCTTCCTGTTCACTACTTCGAATGCCTCCATCCCCCAAATCCCTCTCATAACCCCATAAAACGGCTCCCACAGTCCCTGTCCCGTTCTAGCCGAACACTCAAACGACTGGCATCCCATCCTCCTTGCCGCCGTGGCCAGCTCCCGACTTCCGACCTCTCTTCCGCCCAAATCTGATTTATTTCCTACCAATGCAACTGGCATCTTCTCCAATGGTATGTCGCCATAATTCTTCGTCTCCTTAACTAAATCAGCCAGCCTCTTCGCCCTGTTGAAAGACTGCGCGCTATCCAACGAAAATACCACGATGATTCCGTCCCCGTCGTCAATGGCGTCTTGGAGGAGGACTTGATAGTCTTCTTGGCCGGATGTGTCGATTATGCGGACGGGGTAGGTTTTGTTGTCGAGGGTGAGATTGAGCGTGTAGCAATCTTGGATGGTGTAGTCTGCGCGGTCGGAGCGGGTGTCGAGGGTGCAGAGCTGGGAGGCCATGGAGGACTTGCCGACGCCGCCATCTCCGATTATGGTTATGGTGTACCCCTGATGGGGATCTCTTCGTTTGGGTACTAATGGAGAGTGCGGAGGGGTAGGGGGCTTGAGTTCCGGGGATAGAGGTTGAGATGGTTGGGGATCCAGACACCACCCCGTCTTCGCCTTTTCCATAGCACCCGCAGATATTGGCAGTGCGATAATGGAGATGTTAGAAACCTCCTCGAGACTTATACCGGACAAGACTCCCCATGAACGACAATCGAAGAAGCCTGTCGAGAAGGACATGTCCGTGGCGTTGTCGCGAGCTCTGGAGTAGACCCAAGTCCGTGCGAGGATGTCTTCAAAGGGATGGCGAGGACCGTTACCGAGGCGATTTGCCAAGCTGCCCTCTTCTCTGTTGGTTCCAAGGAATATCATGCGCGGAGGTTCTTCGTCTACTATTCCAAGTGAAGGGGTATTGTCATATGGAATTGCGTTGGCCTCCAGGATTCTAAACCGAACGGTCTGATTCTCTTCCAGGATCTTGCTCATCATCAGGTTAAGTGTTGATCTTGAGTTCTGGGCCTCGAGGTCGGATTCACTGCACATAACAGGATTAGCCTCTCCTTTCTGAGTCGGCGGCCCTAGTAGGAAAGACCAGAATGAAGGAACGATGCCTTACCACTGCAAAATATTCAGAATCAATGACAACGACCCCTTCTGCGATCTCAATCTTTGCATCAAATCGCCCACTTTCGATTGCAACCAAGCCCACTTGATCCTCGCCCAGAGCGCCTTCGGAATATGCGAGAACCGCGCCAGGAGATGTCGCAACTCAGAAAATGTATCAAAGATCTGCGTTAGGACCAAAACCAAATGCTCCAGCTGCACCATTTTCTTCCGGCCATGCGGGACGTTGTCAAATGCGGCCAGCAAATCTGAAGCGGAGATGAGCGCCAGGCGCATCTCGGACACCTCCATTTGGATGTCGCGGACCGCTTTGGGCGCATTTTTGGTGTTAGCGAGAAAGGTGGAGAGAGCGCTGTATGCTGTCGTTGACAGGGTGAGTAGACCTGCGATGCCCGATGCGATGCTGAGCGGGTCGGCCATGATTTGGCGAATATCTGGGGTACTGGAGTTCAGTTTGGAGTTTCGAGATGTAAATCAGGCAACAATTCAAAGATTGGGCGGAGCTGAGGTATTTACATGGCGGCCTCCTATATGTAGAGAGGGCAGCTGCGCCACTGCTCATGCAGTTGGAGGATCGCCCAGGCTAACCGGATTGGTAATGAGCTGCAATGAAACTGGCCAATGAGAGTTCTGTATTTTATAAGAACTGTGAGCCAGGTTCTGAACCCAGAAACCCTGAGCTCCTAATCCAAGGTAGAAAATGTCTCCTAAAATCATTCTCGGGATCAACCAGTCGACACAAAATAGACTCCCATATCTCAAGCCATTCACTCCTCTCTTTTTCCCTCATTACCCCCTTCCTTACGTTCTTCGTCCCCGGGCCTCTCTCTCCTCAAGAATCCCCCGTTTCCCGATCCGCCACATAATCCTCCTCCCTCCAATCAGGCCCCAGCCCCTCCTCCCCTTCTTCCCACTCGGTATCACCACACGCCTCGAACCAGTGCCAACTCTTTGCATCTTTTTCCATTTTTTCTAGGAAGTCACTAGTATCCGCGTTCGCGCAATAAAGCCAAAGTTTTGGCTGATCCGAATAGGATTGGGCTTCGCCCTCAAAATGGTTCCCGCACATCTAGTTCTTCCCGTAGATCTCAAGGGTCTGGGCATGGCCTTTGGTAAGACATCCCATTGGTAGCGCTGGGCGTGGTAAGGACCTACACTAGGGGTCCCGCTGTCTCCACCGCGTTGGACTCGCAGACAAGCGCTGAGAAGGAGTCGGATTCAAGGCCGTATAGGTACCGCCCCAGGGCGAGTACTAAGTCCCCTTTTTTCACACCGTCGGGGTTGGAGATGTAGATGTTGGCGTCTAGCACCCGCGGTAGGTGGCACGCGCACAGAATCTCATCTTGCGGGACGTTGCTGAGCCCTGGTTGGGGGTGGAGTCTGCGTCGGAGACCCCCTATCAAAGACTCTTCTTACAGTCGCACGGCGATTAGGCCCCAAGCAGTGGCCCCCGACATGGCTGCAGATTTCATGAACTGCACTTTTGACGAGCTAGGAGAGGCTATCCACGACCTTGAGGAAGCAGTTAAAGCCAAAGATGCCGGGGCACGCAGTGTCATCCGTTGGATGGACCCTCTGCTATCAGGTATTGAGCACTATTTCGAGGCCGTGGGGGCTTTTGCTCAAACCCAGTCGTTAGTCCTTACACTAATATAGGGTTCTATCCGGCTGTTGGTCACTGCTCTCAAGGGCCATACCATCTATACGGACGAGGTGCTAGATATGCTGGAAACCATCCGTTGCGACCTGCTCCATTACTCTGAGTATTTCAGACGGTATCCGGACAACCCAAACTAGGCGTTGCTGTTCAGAAGACATTCCTAGTAATTGCATGCGCACCTAGATGGGGTCAACCTGACCTGTTTCGTGCACTGTATTGTACCACGACTCCACCCCCTCCCTCCCTCCCTGGTGGATCTTGATGCAACCTCACCAAACAACCCCCGCTAACCTTCCCCACCTACCTAGGTAATTATCGAATTTTGCTTTGGGGTACAGCGCCATCTTGTCGGGCACGAGAACGAGTCGCAGTGGCACAGGGCCAGGCGCAGGACCCTCCCACCCCGACGGTCCTTCGAATCCGTCTTTCAACCGCTCCTCAGGAAAATAAGCCATCTGCAACGGCAAATTGAACTCAAAGCGCAATCTGCCATCGGAGGTTCCGTCGAACAGGTTAAGGAGCTGTAGCAGTGAACTCTGCACATTTCTAGCTCCATGCTGGTAGATATGGGCTTAGTCCGCACGGCTAAAGGCCTAAAGGACGCCCGCCGGTATCTTCAGGAAGCCAACTTTACAAGCCAAAGGGAGCTGGAGACGTATAATAAGCATCGCGAGGCATACTCAGATACCGGTAGGTGGCTCTTTGAGAAGCCGCAGTTCATCTTATGGTCGTTGCAGGCCTGCGGCCTTCTTGTTGTCGTCGGCGCGCCGGGGTGTGGTAAGGCGGTCCTTGCTGCTGCCTGAGTGGAGAGATTCCGGCGGGACAGGCCCGGAACCCCGCCACTGTTCTTCTTCTCAAGTGAGAGACGGCCGGACCACTGCGCCGTCCCCGACGCCCGCAGCGTAATCCAAGGGCTCTCTCCGCTGTTCTGCGTCGACTTGCTGGGTCGCGTGCAGCCCGTGCACACGTCAGTCGTGGAATATTTACAATCGATCCCACGCTAAACCGCATACGGCTCGTTTGTGTTGATCGATCCTACACCATACCGCATTAGGCTCATTGCGCGAGCCGCCCCAAGCTGTACCTACAACAAAGACCTCTGAGCCACTCCATCTTTTTTGCGAATGCGAACTGCTCTTCCCAAGGTGAGCACGTTCACTGGTATAGAAGGGGGGCCTCGCCCTACCTTTGGATTATGAAGTCCAGCGTCCCAGCACCTATTTGTATTTCCGTTGACTTCCCAGGAAATCTTTCATGAAAACCCCCAAACCCCACAAAATGTCTGCAACCACATTCAGCTTCTGGCGCATGGCCCTCCTTTTGCCAGCCGCCGTCCAAGGTCTCCTCATCGAAACCAGCCGGGACTTCCCCCTCGGCTCCGAAGTCGAAAACCTCGCCCTGCGACCATCCGGCTCCGTCCTCGCCACCGTCTACACCTTCCCGGAAATCTACGAAGTAGCCCCGCGTCCCAACTCGACGCCCAAGCTCCTGCACACCTTCGCAAACACCACCGGCGCCTGCGGCATCACCAACTCCCCGACCACCCCCGACGAGTTCTACATCGTCACGGGCAACTTCTCCTTCGCAAACTTCACCCCCGCGCCCGGGTCGTACGCGCTCCACCGCCTCTCCTTCGCCAAGTGCGGCACACCTATTGTCAAGAAACTCGCCGCCCTGGGAGCCGTCGCGCAGCCAAACGGGCTGGTCTCCGTGCCGAACACGCCGTACCTCTTGATTGCAGACAGCTTAGGCGGGTTCGTGTACCGCTTCGACACCACGACGCTGCAGCTGACGACGTACTTCGACCACCCGCTGCTGAAGCCGTTGGCAGTTGACATCCGCTTTGGCGTGAATGGCGTCAAGCTGTCTCGGGGCTACCTCTATTTCAGCAACACGAACCAGCAGGTTGTGGCGAGAGTCAAGGCCACGGGCAAGGAAGCGGTGCTGGAGGGCACCCCCGAGATTGTCGCCACGTCTACGCCTGTTGATGACTTTGTTGTTAACGACTTGAATGGGGATGTTTATGTTGCCGAGTCTAGTCCTAACAATGGGATTGGCTTGGTCAATGTCGAACTAGACCGCTGCACCAAAACACCGCAAAAGTGAATCCACTGATACCAGCATTTAGTAACAGCGACTACATCCATATTGTTCCACACACCCCCTAGTTGCTGGACTAAACGCCCAGTGCAGTTCTTGCAGCTTGATACATCATTAGTCATCAAACGGCTCAACACAGACTCGGTGATACAACGCTGACTAATCGCTCAAAATGCCCAAGAAACATGCCGACAACAGAGTTCGAACTGGTGACTTTAGCAGTAACGGGGAAGTTTCAGGCTTAGCAAGCCTCCCGGGCTCATAACTGTCGAACTAGACCGCTGCACCAAAACACCGCAAAAGTGAATCCACTGATACCAGCATTTAGTAACAGCGACTACATCCATATTGTTCCACAGTCAAGAATGATGCATATGGGTCGGTGCCGGTCACCATTGCAGGCGGGCCAAACCAGACGCAGATCCTGGGCCCGACTGCTGCCATTTGGGCAAAGGGCGGGGTCGGGAAGACGTTGCTGGTCTCGGCGACGGGAGGGTTTGAGCAGTTTTTTACTAAGAATTATACAGGTGGAGGGAAGGTGGCTGTTATTCATCTTGAGTACTAGGGGGTGGGAAGGTAGAGAGGGTGCGAGAGCGGTGCCTGTAGCGAGTAATGTCCATGTCATCCCGTAAAAGACTAGTTTTAATACATCATTTGTTACTATAAGAAAGGAAACATCGGGAGGTAGATTGGTCTCACAGAACAATAGGCATCTCTCTGGGAAACTAAGTAAATTACTAATATAAGGAATTAGAAAAGTTTTTTATTTATCGTGGCTATAATAATAATATTTATATTACTAATATATACGTAACTTATACCGGCCTCTGTTCTTTTACCTAAGTGCACCACAGAGGCACTCCCAACAGAGGCTCTTAGTGCTACAGAGGTCACAGTGCTTTTACTCTGTGCGCGCCGCCCCTCCGCACTGCGACGACTGCGGGGTTCGCAGCTGGCCCCGGCCCGGCCGATTGACCTGCAGGGGCTGTCACAGTCTGTGCCTGCAGAGATAAATCAAATGGAGAATGTTGTCAGAAAGAAGGGGTTCTGCCAGAGGCCAGAATACTTTAAAGGTGTAGATAATGGAGCTGAATAGAACCTCAGCTTTGCTAAGCTCAGGGGAGCTAAACTGCCAGATTAGCTAGTGTAAGCGCTGGAGTCGGTGCTGTAGCTTTGTAAGGTATTAGGGATAGCAGACACGGGAAAGCCACTGACCAGGAGGATGTGGCCACGGAGGACGCCCATTGTGTAGGACATTGGAGGGTTAGAGCCGTGAGCTCTGTAGATCTAGCTGCACTGCGATCGGAACCGATTACTCTTGACTTGCTATCGTATTTGCTTACATAACCAGGGAGTCCTGAGTTCGGGGCTGCTATTGGCTGTCGGAGTGTCGGAGATTGTTCCGGTGTGCGGCTGGGGGGGGAGGGGGGAATCTCCTCTCTGAGACCTTGCCTGAAAGAGACCCTCATCAGTCCAGTTCAAGATCGCTTCTGTGAGATTCCAATGCACATGTCCCTGGTAATCTGATACGGCCACATGGCGGGAAAGTCACGGGGCACTGTTAGTGTGGAGACATCACAAAACTCCCCTGCTAGGGTTGTAAACGTTAGCTTGACCAGGGCCCATTGTTACCCCCCGGCAGGGAGGGCACCAAACCAGTAACAGTGGGCCCATGACAAAGCTAACGTTTGCGACCCTGGCAGAGGAGTACTCTACTATCGGAGTTCGAATAAGGTTCGGCATATTTTAGCATTTCTCGTCGTGTTCTCCAGACTGTTGATGCCGAGATACCTGATGTGCCACTTGTAGACTCGTCGCTTCTCAGCCGAAGCTACGGCGCTATTATGGCATGATGTGGGAAATAAGCAGAACGCCTAGAACTGGGCCGACTCATGTAAACTGGCCCCGACCGGCCGGCATCTTCCGGCAGTTCACCGGTGTTCAAGACATGGCTGTGAACGCGACTCAAGACCCTGCACCCTAGCCCACGCTAGCCACCTAGGGAAGACAGCAGCCAAACAGATGAAGGATAATGTGCACTAAGACCAAATCCGGAAAAGGGGCGCAGGGGGAAGCAGGGGGTGGAAAGACTTTATCTGGTTGGTCAAAAGCAACCTCGATCTGCGAATCCTTGCCATCAATTCCCTGCATCGGGTGTTGATTGGACCCACCCCGAAGCCACACTGCAAAACGTCGGGAACGGCTGACCGGTCAGTTCCTTGTGATGACTGCTCATACTGCGGCGCATGCATGGACTTCGGGATGACTATGGTACTGATCACTCGCTGCCTCCTGATCCGAAATAGATATGCTGGACAATCCCGCGCATTTGCATCACGAAGGAAGAAAAAAAAAAAGGTTTCCATGGCGCCATGCTGCAACCACGTGATGTTACCGGACTTTCGCCTCAGGGCAAGGAAGTCATCGGTCTTGCTGTCGTGGCGGTCCTTCTAGCTGGGATATTCGTTGCCCTTCGCTTTTACACCCGTGGTGTCTGGCTTCGCGTTCTCGGGCGCGAAGACTGGTCCATCGGGCTTGCATTAGTGAGTCACCTAGCGCAGCTCACTGGTTGGACTCACCCCGTTGATGCGAGATAGCTCTTCTCTATAGGCAACACAGTTGGCATGAGCATGCGTGAGTTCGATGCCGCCCTTCTCACCCCGCCTTGCACACCAAACTGACTAGACGCAGAAGCCCAGCTTCTGGGCAGAAACATCTGGACTCTGACGTCGGAGGAGAAGATCTACTTTTTCAAAGTACGCCCTCACGCTCGCTTTTTATTGTTCATTACCTCTTCATAATATGCTCACACCTTTCGTGTAGGCGGTGTACTTCACAATCGTCTGCTACAACACCAGTCTGGGTCTCATCAAGCTATCGATCGTTCTTCTCTACCTCCGATTATTCAGCTTGGTGTACTTGCGGAGGGCGACTTACGCTACACTCGTGTTTGTGACTATCATCAGTCTCTGGAGCATATTCTCCTCGGTATTCTTTTGTCTTCCAGTTCCTTCGTACTGGGACCGTTCGATTGCTGGGGTATGTCTCCCCTTTGAACCACGGTGGGTCTCGGGGGCGGCACTGAATATCGTGAGCGACTTTATGATATTTGTGCTTCCACTGCCGACGATTGGACGTCTTCGTATAGCGAGGAGGCAAAAGATTGGCCTCTTTTTGGTGTTTGCGCTTGGGTTTTTGTAAGCTCCTTCCGTCCTTCAGACTTTTTCCCTGTTGATGCATTCATGCTGACTGGTCAAAGCATCTGTGTTGTTTCGATTCTACGGCTCCCTGTCTTGATCGTCGCGGCGAAGTCGAAAGATCCAACTGGCGACAACCCTGCGGTAGCTAAATGGTCGATAGTCGAGCTCAACGTCGCCATCATCTGCTCGTCACTTACTACCTTACGGCCTCTTATCCTCCGCTGGTTCCCTACAATCTTTGGATCCCTGGATGGACATGGACAAGGGGGGCATTCTTATGATATGATGCCTCCGACGATAGGAAGTGCGAGCACACCGGGCCATGGCGCGATCCACGGTGACAGCCTTTTACGCTCTGGAAATGGCTTGGGGACCCGGCAATGTGAATCGGCTGATCGAGCCAGCTCAACGGTTCCGGGGGGAGTAACTAAAGAGCAGAGCGTCGGAGGACAAGGAGCTGCCGTGAGCATCGTAGTCAACGAGGTGTGATGCAGATTTGATTAGACAGAAGGAAATTCGGGGCTTAAACCCTTAGACATGCCCCAGACATCGATGCATAGATGTGTTGGTCATCATGTGGGTTGTTCTCACATGCATGATATTTTGCAAGATACCAACTTTTCCCACTTACCTCTTCTACAGCGCTACGCAGGCGTCGTCGTCCCCTCCCTGTCACACTGCTCCGGTCCTAACACCTCCCTCAATCCATCTTACTACACAGCCACCATGAAACGGTATATCTTCACCTCATGATCCCGCCTGTTCGCACAGGTGCTGAATGACTTGGTGCAGCCTTTAATGCGGCACAAAAAGCGCGTGCGGTTGAGTTTCTTGCAGCCGGTTTTGACATGTTGATTCTTAGCGCTCAAGGTCCTCAAAAAGCCTTTAAGAAATGTGGGCAGACCAGACGAGAGTCGATCCCCGAAAGTGGGGTTGACATCGATGAGTTGTCAAGTGGTGAGAGGTGGCTGACCCCTAATGTTGCTGGGGTTGGCTGTTCCTTCACGCTGTGCAGTGGGATAGGTATTTTGCCTCGGGGAATTGGCGGTTGCCATGGCGTGTAGCGACAGGGTATGTCGCTGCGTCGGGGATGCTTTGGGTGTTGATTAGGAGGTTGCAGTTGAGGATCGGTGCGGTGAAGGGCAGGTGGTTTGGAAAAGGGGACAGGAATGAAAAGAGGGAGGGGGAGCGGTGGGAAGTGGTGGTTTAGGACGGCGGTAAGAGCGGCGATAATAGTGATTCCGTTACATGTGGTTGCGGCGTTGGGATGCGACTATCCGCTGGCGAGGGTATATTTGGTGGTGGAGGCGGTTGTGAGTTTGAGGGATGTGCCGCTGGAGTTGTACGTCGCGCCTGAGTGTTGGAGGTATTTGGTGCATTCTAGACGGGTGAGGTGGGGATATAGGGATGCAGATCGTCAAGATACAGGAGACGGCTAAATTCACAGACTTCGAATTTTTGCTTACTATCCTGTCTCTCCATTTCTCTGCGTCCCTCGTAGCGTCGATCTTCGTAAACATTCCCCTTTTTCAGGACCCTCTTAGCCACCCACCCCCCCCCCCCCCCCCCCTTTTTCCACTCCACAACAATTCTACCTGCAGCCTGCAAACTCATCACGTCAGCAAACACCCCTCACTCGTACCATCTAGTAAGAAGAGTTAACCTTCTAACCCATCTTATAAGCCACCTGACTCAACTGCGAACTCGGCAACATGCGCAAAGCATTCGCGCCACCCCTGCACCCCTGCACACCTTCAAATCTGGCCCTACCACCCCCCATTTCTCCCTCGGCATCATCGCCACCTACACCACGGATGCATAAACGGAAATTTCATTTTATCTTTGACGTACTTAGAAATTGCCGCATCATCGCCCGCCACTGCTTCACCCTGTACAAGCTACCGCTCCGTACGTTGCTCTAAGGGGTCGGAGTGGGAATCATCCGTTGAAGGTAAATAACATGACGTCTGTAGATGTCAACCTCGATTGGAATTCTTGGCTGTGTGGCAATTAAGTATAGGTTGCGCGAGAGGGTCGGAAGGATCGAGGCGTACGGTGCCGTCGCTGAGGAGGTGTATGTTGATGGCGTTAGCGGTGGTGCCGGTGGCGAAACCGCTCTCCAGGCTAGGAAATGAGGGATTTTAGAGGAGGGAGGCGAGGGTTTTGGGATTGGTAGCTAAATGGGAGGAAGGGTGTGGGGGGACGGGGGGTGAGGGGTATAGTCCTGTGGCAGAGAGGAAGAGAAGGAGGGTGGGGTCTGCTGGTATGGGGAAGACCTTTCCACGAGGTGGTGTCTGCGGGTGAGGGGAGTCCGGGTCAATATATCACGAATTTTTAGCGAACCTGCCAATAGGACTCACAGTTCCACTCAACGCTTGCTATAGAGTGATCCCGCGCCCTTTGCGCTTCCATCGTCCACGGCCTTTACTTCCACTACTGGTGGCCCGGATGTATTGCGGTTGGGATACACCGATTCTCACCACCTGGTGGCTGGTCAGCAAGTCGCAGTTTTTCCTTTGACTTCCGCTCATACTGTCGCCGGTGATATTTGTAAAGTGGCTGGTGCCGGCGTGAGAGCGCCTTGAAGACAAGGGATGTTTCGAAGTGGGGACCCAACAAAGGCCCGCTCTATCTCCGCTTGCGCATTCTTTGTTCGCCCAGACCCCCATCTCGGATCATGCCTTTCTAGCAAGCTGATAATTCCCCCACAAAAATGGCGGAAATAAAGAATAGATTGGCGTTATTACCCTATATGCCGACATATTCTAAGTAAAGTCGTACTTCCCAGCCACTGCAGGGGGTGGCGTCGTGAAGGTGACGGCCAGCGTAATCCCACTTGTACGGGCTAGAGTCAAACTCGCGATAGAACTAGAAAAGAGTCCCTCACATACACTCCCTCTTACACTCAACCCGCTCTCTCGCATCATCTTCTTCATCTTCATCCTCGGAACCATCAACGACATAACAGTAAGCGCAGCCGTCAGCAACCCACCCCGGAACACCGCATCGACGCGCTCCTCGGGCTTGCACTTATACACACCCTCCAAATTTCTTTAATTTTTTTTTTGCTACAGTCTGTTGCAGCAGAGGGTTTAAGGCGCAGCTAAAGCATCATAATTTTTTGCTTTCGTGTCTAGTGTCCTCTCGAACCGTCGTCTCTGTTACCACTAAGATCTCTTTCTGCACTTTTAGGCTGAGAGTGCGCTGCACCCAAGGAGGTGCCATCATCGACGATCTCGGTCGACTTTGCGAGCATGAACGACGGCTTTTCACACGAAGAGCTTATCGGAAAGTGAAATGGCTTCCCTGGCCTGTTGGTGCTGGCTGAAGGTTTCCCTCGCTGGACAGCTACTCAAGGCACCAAGCTACTGAGACAGCAAGCAATCTGTCTAAATCGTGGGTGTGCCAGCTGTACGCGGCGGCTCTTTCGTTTTGGGAGAACATCTATTACTTACTTAACCTTCACGATAATTTGTCAATGCTGGTCTGATTGCTTTATTCGGTCGTTGGCTTAGTCTTCTTTTCGGGCCAATTCTCATCCCTCCGCAAAAACTGGGAGATTTAAGGGGTGCGATGCCCTTTACTTCTCCGCAACAGGAACGTAGGCTGGAAAACATATCCGTCATATTGAGTCCCTGCTGCCGGTCCTCAGGGCAAAGACTATCAGCCAGGGTTGCTGGCTTATATGTGCCGCTGGTAGACCCGTGGCGAATTTGCCGCTTTTGGTTGTGGCACGATCTGCACTTTGTCCGGAGCGGGTTCTTTGCGATGGCTCCTCTTCGGCCCACCCAAAAACCCCAGATCCTCATAGTACGAATCTCCTTTAACTACGGGCAGGGCCGGCATCACCCGCGAGGAGCCGCTGGCGATGGTCAAGAGAAGCGCGGCGCACTGCAACTACGTGCCGGTACGGACGCTAAGGCCCGCAATGTCCTTGTCGGGCTCGGCGTTGCAGAGGGTTCGGTTGTAGACAAATTGCCACACGACATCCTGGAGGACACGGACGGGGAATTTGTAGCCGGAGCGGGCCCGGGGTCGGTGTGTGGAGTAGATTGCCCACTGGAGCGCTTCCCCCGTACCGCGGGCTGGTGGGATTGATGAGAGCCGATATCCACCGGGTTCCCAACCGTCGCCGAGGGCAAGATCTACATTGACGGTGGCGAGACGTACGTGCTCATAAACAATGGTACCTTCAACAACACTCCGGAGGAGAACTGGACCAAGGGGATTAGTTCGTGCGCCTATCCTCACAAAATTGCGCAGCGTTGCTGACCCGCGCCTGAAGATAACCACCTCCTCGTCGTCGACCTCTCTAAAAACTTCAACATGGACACGGAACCGTACTCTAGGATCCTCAAAGGCCCTCAGGTTCCCTCTTCCCTGATGCAGCACGCACTGTGGTGTTCGCGCGCAACACGAAAAATCTACCAGATCGGCGGCTGGCGGTCCGCCAGCAACATCGACAACCCGGGCTTCAAGCAGCTCACGGAGATCCCCGAGGCAGAGCTGTGGGAGTTTGACGTCGTTAAGAAGGAGTGGACACGATCCACCGACCTTGTCATCAAGAACAGAGGGAAACTTCAACGCCCAGGCGCTGCCGCGTATTGCGATGCGTCGTCGGTCAACATGAGCTACCTCTTCCAAGGTTACGTTGAGCAGCGATCCGACAAGGAGTACATCGACTACGCGGAATGGTCCGAGTACAAGTGTAGCCTCAGCTTTCTACTAACCCCTCCCGGCTCCGCTGACAGGTCACTAGTCGTTGAAGGACTGCTCGAACTCAACACTAGCGACACTGCCAAGCAGCCCACCCTCACCAACATCTCAGCCCCGCTCCAGATGGGTGGCAACGACGTTGGTCCACGCATGAACGGTGCCATGGTCCACGTCCCCGTCGGCAAACGTGGCATTCTCGTTCAGATTGGCGGACAAATAACCGTCCGTCCAACGCCCTACGGCAAGCGAATTCCCCAAGCAAGCGGGGGTAACAACAACGTCAGCTATCTCCTTCTTGCCTCACCATACCCCACCCCTGCTCACTGCTGACGTGCTGATGGATTCTCCTCAACTTCGTCGACATTTGCGACATTGAGTTCGGCTTCTGGTTTCGTTAGCAGACCTTTGGCCTGGCACCCGAGGGCATCCCGTCTGGACGCTCCGACATCTGTGCCGTCATCGTGCCGGCACCCGACAACTCGTCCTTCAACATCTATATGGTCGGCAGTGTCGAAAACTACGCAACGCATACGGCCAAGGGTGAGATATGGGTACTTACGCTGCCGACCTTCCAGTGGGTGCTTGTGCACTCAGCGCCCAAGACAGCGCTGTACGGGCACACGTGTCACGCGCTGGGCGAGACACTCATCACCGTGGGTGGCATGTTCATGACTCCCCACAGCGACGTCGGTAACTGCGCGTCGACCATGCCAGCCGCCTTCTTCTCGCTCGCCACGATAAACTACACCTCTGCCTACGACGCCGCCAGCGCCAACCGCGTTCCGTCCATCCCCGAGCGCGTGGTAACTGCTGTCGGTGGCATCGCCCGCGGCGGCGCCTACATCCAGAGCCCCAAGGTCTGGAGCGACCTGTACCTGCAGTACGTCTTCAACCCATCACTGCCACAACCGTCGTACGCACCCAGCTATGCTCTGGCGGACCCGGGAGATCCCGCTGGGAACGGCACCACCAACCCCTCGGTCGAGGGATCCCCGACCAGCATTAGCGGCGGTGCCATCGCCGGCATCCTAATCGGGGTCGTCATCGGTGTCGCCGCGCTGCTTGGCGCCGTCTTCCTTTGCCTTCGGCGGCGACGCAGCAGCACCCTGGGCGGAGTCCACCGGTCAAACGAACTTACTAGGGATTCGCAAGTGTTGGAGAACGAGAAGCCGGCCGAGTACCACCTCTACGGCAACGAAATTGCCGAGGCGCCGGCACAGATGCGCAGCGAGCTTGGCAGCAGCGAGCACACTGTCAGCGAGCTGGCCGCCGACAGCGCAGACCCCGCGGGGCGGGGAAGCGGGTATGCGGCATTTGGGCGGGATAAGAAGGACGCCGAAGGGTTGGGGGAGGAGGCGAAGAGAGTTGACGTGAACACGAGTCCCTTGTCGGCGAATTCAGGACCTAATAGTTAAGAAACGGGGGATAAAATAAGGGACGACCGGACTCGAGCACTGTCTATAATATTTGGGTTGATGCGACTGTAACGAGGTTCTCTAGTTACCAGCTGAGCTTGGTTCCCTGTTGATGGCCGTGCCATGTTTACTGTGTGTATAGAAAATGGCAGGTCGGGCCTTCTGCTGGCCATCTGAACACAGGGTGTTAGGCTAGCTAAAAACAAGCCTGATGCAAACCCTTATTTTATTATGAGTGAATCGTTGCAATAAAGTCGAGAGAAGAGCTGTGTTTTGTGATCTTCCCTTAGAGACGGAAAAGCAGGCAGGTATTCGACATCAACAACGTTGTATCATCCATGGTGTTATTAACCAGCGTGCCAGAATGTTAATCGGGGGGCCCTCTGTACAGTGCTGAGTGGGGAAGAGCAATAATCGGGAATGGTTACATTTTTTAGGGGCTGTCCTGGTCCGTTTTTAATGGGTCTATCATGAATTTGTTTTAAAAAGAATTCATTGGGTTTTCTGAGACGAATCTGGGGACATGAAATTTCCCTTTTTGGTACCTCGTGCACGTGACACTGCTCACCCCGGCTCAAGCCAGGCTCATTCTTTGCTCAGGCTTTGCTTTCCAGATGTCTTCTAATAGATATTGGCGTTCTCCAGCGCAGCACCTCTGCACTTAACCCCACTTTTCTCCACTATCTACAATGTTAGCTTCTGTGTATAAAGCCAATATGACCTGCAGGTCCGGATTGTCACCCATCGTGGCCAGCATGTACTCGCGGATCTCGACCTCGGTGCCGTACACTCAACTCGGGCTCACCACTGAAGAAGTCCAGCTCTTGCGTGCCGGTCAACTAGACAATGTTGTAGACAAAACCGTCGACAAGATCGCCAAGTTCCACGATATCCGGCGCCAAGTTGACGAGCTGGCGCTCGACCTGAAACCTATCACACATATCTGGGATATCGTGCATGAGTTTCGACATAAGGCCGAGCAGCTGGAGAGCGTTGCGCCCATCCCGTCTATGCACGCTGAATTTGCAGAATCCTTGTCCGAGGCAACGCAAGCGGCCAGGTAGCAAAGCCTAAGCTACGGTCCGGTGATGCGAAAGCTTGCCACAACGAGCTTCATGACCAGGATAAATCGGCCCTCCCACCGGTACCCTCGTGGTGTTTCCGTCCGGGACAGGTGAATCACGAGCCGCAGAGACTGATTGCACAGACATCCTTTGGTGTGTATTAAATACTTAACGGGATGGCTAACAGTCAAGCCTTAGCCATGCCCACCGTGCAGGGTCACATCGACGACCAGATATTGAGCAACGGCCATGTATCACGTTCGCCGCGTCAAGGAGGAGCGCCAAAGAGGGTCAAGGAAACAGGAAAAGGCTGGATATAACCTCTCAGGAAAGCACACATATTTCGCGGTTACTCTCGTCGTCTCCCGCATCGCGTGTGACGATAGAAAAACACCCCAAGCTTCAGCTCCATGTCTATTTTTATAGAGGTCTTACTGCAGTATGTCTCTTATTTAGCGGACTGATCCATCTTTGACCTCGGCTCGGATTCGGCAAGTGACCACGACCCCATCTCAGCCTACAACCGCTGAGTTCTTCCATGCAGCCCCCACCAAAGACACCCCCCCGAGAGGTCTTAAGCGGTGGGGAAGGATAATTAGTCGAGTTCGATGTAGTCGCCTTTCTGTTGATCCCTACTCCCCGTTTATCCAGGAACTTCCCACCCCAGTGTCGCACAATTTTGTCATTGATCCCCCAACACATTAGTTCGGGTGTTCACCCAATCTATCATTTTCTTCATCTTCACCTTTATCCTCATCATCTTCTTTCTCATCATCTTCCTCCTCCTCTTCGTCCTCCCCTTCGTCCTCCGCTTCCTCTTGTTCGGTATCTCGAGTTTCTGCTCCCTCTTCGGGATCGTCCCAGATATACAATCCCCCCCTTTCGCCGTCCATCACCTCTACTTGCTCGTCCTCGTCAGCTGTCGATGTCAGGGTTTCTGAAACGAGTGACCACTCTCTCAAGTAGTGAAAACCCACATCTAGCAGTAGACTCGCTAGGTCCACTACTGAGTCCCGCGTCGACTCCTCTCCGTAAATGAACCCAGCCGTTACGACAAATACACTAGATGACCACCACGACCACGTCGAGATGACCAACAGAAACGCCAACACCAAGCTCCAGAGCTGCCAACGGTGAGCCCACGTCTTGTTCCTCAACACGCCTGCCCTGTGCGAGTACCAGTCCGATCTTTTGGAAGCGAGAAATGATTCCCATCGCTGGTGTCGGCCGAGGTGGTCGTCCTTCTTCTCGTGCTGCTTGTTGCTGGGTCTGCTATGATTCCTCTCCCGAAACTGATCGAGATGGAACTTCCATTCATCCTTAAGCCTCCAGTCATTGGTGAAGGGCCGCAGCGCGCAGAACCGAGCCCAGCGCTCGACAGCCATGTGCCCGACCTCCTCATCGAGCGTAAAGAATTCTTCGTGCCTCGTCCCGCAGCGGCAGGTAAAGTCGTAGCGGAAATTCGCCAGCTCCCTGTGCGCCAGCTTCTCGACCTGCTCGTAAAATAGGTGGACCTGGGTGTGTTCGGGGCTCGACTCGGACAGCGGTAGAAGATCGATGGTATTCTTGCAAAGGCCCTTGGTGATGGCTTTGAGACGGGTCTCGACCGACGGTTCAGCCGTGACGCCGATCTTGATGAGCTTTTTTCCGCTGGCGGTGTGTATCGCCGGCACTACGTATACGTAGCCTAGCTTCTTGTCCTTTTTTCTGAGCTTCTGTGGCTGACGCATCTGCTCCTCGATGCCTCCGTCAATGTCTTGGGCGCGTCTAGCTTTGGTGCCGCTGCTGCCGCCACCTGTGAGCGGTGTCGGGGCGCTCACAATCCGCCGTCGTTCCGAAATCGGCCTTACGGTACGGGAATTTTCGGAGGGTGCTTGTTTTTTCTTCTGCGCCGGAGATGGATCGGGCGTTGTCTGCGCGGTCGAAGGGTCTGGCTCCGACCCCGAATCGTCCGAAAGGATCTCAATGATCTCGACATGAGTCGGCTTGGAAACTTGAGACCGTGATTTTACATGAGGGAAGAGGAGTCGGGGAGGCGGTAGTGACGGTCGCGATGATTTTGATGATTTCTGCGGTAATGAGGTTGGTGATGGTGGAAGCGGTGGTGATGATGGGGGCGACGGCGAAGGTGAAGCTACTCGCCGTTTCACCCCCCGCGTCGGGATGCCAAGGATACGCCTTGGGCGAGACTCCACCCGCTGATTCAAGCCGCTCTTCCTAGAGGTAGTAGAGCGTGCGGAAACATCGGCAGAAGCATCTGAATCAGCCACCTGGCTCACGGTTACCTTACTGGAGGTATATTGTTCTGAGCTCCGTCCAAGTGAGCGTCTCAGAGAAGACCTATGCTTCTCTACAGAAGGAGTAGCATCGCTCATTTTCTGATCCGCCATTGGGGTAAATATTGGTTAAACAACAATCTGAGATCAAACAACGCTGCGGGCTCAAACGCGAATGATAAAGATGGATGCAATGAAGGTTTTGTGGTGAAGAACCGGGACCCCTCTTTGAAAAGCGCAGAACCGAGCGCCTAAATGCCGAGGGAGGCTGGTGAGCAGTCCCGACAGTATGGTACGAAACAGCCAACAACTCCTTGAGTGGGCGTGCAATGAAACCTTCCTAACCACCACCGGCCACCCATGGCGGCCACCCATGGCGGCTGCGCCCCGTCCACAGCCCCCTGCATGACACTCTAACCGTCGTTAAAAGTGATTGGAAAGATTTTAATCGAAGCAGAAGCAGGGGTATTTTGCGCGCCCTTCAAACGAAGGGCGGAACTGCCTGCATCTGGCCAGCCAGGTCGCCCCCCCCCCTGTAGTGACCTGGTACGTGAAGGGTTTTACCGACGTGACGAGCATAGCCAACTGCTGCCATGGTGCGGCAAAATCCAGGAATCTCCCTCTCGGTTACCTCAATCGCTACTCTAAATCGAAATGATGCGCCTTCGGAGGCCGCGAGGGGGTGGGGCTAGTCCACCATTTCTTGGCCTACTCCGCCAGAGGTGAAGTAATTCCCAACCTACCGTAGTAGAGCTTTCCTCAAGCTGTTAATCAGGCCGAGTCATAGTAAGCACATGTAAATAATTGTTAAAAAAAAATCGTTATTATAGCTCTAGAAAACGCGATGGACAATCGGATATGCATTTTTCGGCTATTTAATTCCTGCGGCCTAAGATTTGGTCGACTCGTTATGAACAGCGCGGGAGTCTCCAGATAAGAAAACAGCCTGGTTATGGGACTAATATAGGCACTTGCGATTACCATTTTGTTGGCTTAACGCTTTCGCATTTTCCACCTCCAGAGAATACTACCTATCCAAGCATCGATATCTTACCTGAGACAGCACCCAATGAGGGTAGCCGAACATAAGTCGCCCCTTGGCTACGGGTCTCTACCGCTTGTCCGTGCATTATCCCATGAACCTAGGCATCCCCAACAAAGGAGCATGGATTCGCTTCAGAAAGGACCAGTCCTATAGCCGCCATATGCCGTCGAAAGATGAAGGGAAGGTTCCCACCGTAGAGGGTCCAGACCCCATCCCCTCTCTCGAGGTTAGGCGGTCTAGCCCCAACATACCTACCCGCCGCTACGAAGAATGCTTGATTGAGGACCAGCGGTCAGAGGTTGCCCTCTAGCTGAACAAGGCCTAGTGTTATGGCTCGCAATAGCTCCCCTGGTGTAGTATTGTAGCTGCACCACGCTGAGAAGAGCCCCATGATCACATGAACGTTCCTTCACAGTGCAATCCGCCCCCGCCGCAAATTTTCACCCTCGTGGTTAGTAGTCGACGAGGACATTGGGCGTTTAGTGCAGGGAAAGACTGGAACCGAGGAGCGATAGGGCTTCACCAAGAGCGAAAGATAGATGCATTGTTGGTCACGGGCGCGTGCGTATTGCGTGTAGAAAGCAAATTTACTTGTTTGTATGGCGATCTGTAATGACAGGCAGGATAACCAGTACATGGCAAGACGAGTCAATGAAAGTATAATGTCCCTCAGACCCCCAAGACATCTGCTCTCGCCCTGGTGCTCAGCATTCCAAATACAGGGAAAAAGAGATCATTCCTCGCTCTACAGGACCACGGCGTACACAATATATCCCTGAATGACTTTGGAAGCTGTGATGGGATTGGACTCAGGAAGCGGGATGCCGCGGATTGTATCGACGTCGACGAGCTGCGGGCTATCGTCTTTGGTGGGGAACTTGACCCACTTGAGCGCCCAGACAATTTCGCCATTGACAATTCCGGACGAGACAATCTCCAAGAACTCCGGATCGAAGCGGATATCGACGCTGGAGGGGGTCTCGAGCGGGACGCGAGCGGAGATGGTCAGCTCTGCGTCGCCAGGAAGATATTTCTTGATGGGCGGCAGCACGCTGCTAATGCGGAGGTTGTTGAGCTTGTTGATGACGTCGTCCTCGACAGAGGCCGTGCCGACAGCGGCAACATCACTGCTTGTTTTTGGGCCAAGGCCGGTGTAGTGAATCTCCACAGTGTAGGTGGCGGTGCCAGTCTCGACAAGGACGCTCTTGCTGTTGAAGTGGTCCAGGGGCAGGTTGATGTGAAGCTCGTACTTGAGTTCAATCAGCTGCTTTGGCTTCTCGCCGAGCCCGCCGGGGTAGCCCTCAAAGAGGAACTTAAGGCCGCCCACGAAATGGTCATCCCGGCTCAGAGAGGCTCCCAGCCAAAAGCCGTCAATCTCACCTTTGAGAGTGACAATGAGAAGCTTAAATTTAGTATCGTATAGAGCCTCAATTCTGGGAGGTGAAAAGGGGATGAGGTAGGGTGCCATTGTGCGTAGGCGGTCAAGGGACTTGTGGGATGGGAATTGCCGGCTTGGTTGTTTCTCGACGTGGAAGTTGGGTTGGTTTGGAACTCAAGAATTTGCAACGACAAAAAAAGAGCCGCAGGTTTTTATAGAAAACCCTCTCCTATCGTCCTTCTCAGATCTGCCCATCTGCGACTAAGCGCACGTCAGAACACAGCCAAATGACGCTTCGTTCTCCCAACTCAGACCAGCCAGCCACTTTTTCGACCTTCAGCTGCCTCTTGACTCAACTATCATGCCTCAAGCATTTATGGTTGTGTCCCGTGCTTGCTTGGACCCAATGATGGATCAATGTCAAGCGACGTGGGGCACGGAAAAGGCATGTACCGAGCCATTCCGGAGCTGATATCTTGATTTCATTCGCAACCCCTGCCTGGGGCCCCTACCAGCAACAACAAATCTACGGGCCTACAAGAGGCACGCCTAACAGCTGACGGGATTAAACTTGCCCTCCTAGTTAGCCACGACTTTATACGAGGTATACTGTCCTAGGTTCTTAGGCAGGCCCATTGAAGGACGAGGCGGCCTAGCGACAAAAGTGGCTTGCTGTGTCGGAACAAGTATTCCCTTTTCGCACTCTCAGCAAGCCACACCCCTGCAAGGCGATGCCTAGGCCGCGAGCGGGGTTCGACTCCCACTTCCGTACGGGGCCATGCCGGCATGGCGACGGCAGATGCTGCAGTCATGGCGTTAGCGCCTATGCTTGGTTCGCCTTGAGCCGCAGGCCTAGGTACTTATTGGACACTTGAGGCAATCGTGCCTGTTACCTTGGCGATCGCCAAGGTTTAACAAGAACGCCGCCTTGGCCATGTTAATCCTCGGCGTACATACATTCCTAACGCCAAGTATACATGGAATCCGAGCAAGTAAACCCCCTGTATGCGTTGGCAGTGGCTTTCAATGTTTGGGGGAGCGTCTCATTCAAACCGCATCACATCTCAGCTACTCGTCATTTTTTGCTGACGCGCGCATTCGCGCGGGGTAATGCATCGTCTGACATGACGGCAGGTAGGCCGTCCCCCCGGGCCCCCCACCAACTTCGAAATCTCGAAACAAGCACCTTTTTCGCTGATGGGCGCTCGAAAGATTACCTAAGCGAGGGATTCTTGCTGCTTTCTCAAGGGCGCGTTCTCAGCTATGAGTTGGAAGATTCGAGAGCATATCTGGATGGGCACGCCGGCTGCTGTTCCCCTCGCCTCCTGGACCTCGAATCAGACCGTTGGCCTTGAGACAGTCTCTGATTCCAAAACACCTTCGTGATCATGAGTGAGTTGGGGCTAGAATATCTCTGGAGGACTCCCTCTGCATCTTGCATGATTGCCTGGATAACTGGTAGGAGACAGCCGCCATGATGGTTATTTTACCTGATAAGAGGCAATCAATTTCTAAGCCTGGTTGGGGCCGGATGAAGATGGGGAATGCGCATTTGCGCTTGGGAATCAACGATGGCCGCTCGATGCTGCAATTTGTTCTTGCAATATGTTTCCAACTGAGTGCAGAGTCTTGGGCAACGCACGCTTCGGCGTGCCGGTAATAGATGGTTATGATGTGCCATGGGGACGGCATTCCCTGTGCCAGAAACACCGCTCACTGGATTCGCTCCAAATAATGGGGGTTGCAAAGATGTAATTGTATTATTCATCCTCGTCCCTCTAGCTTTACCAGAAGTCCCATTCTTATAGTTTGTGAATAATGGCAAAGGTTGTGTCTGAAAGAAAGGGGGGTTTAGGGGCCCTAGACATCGAGTCAACGAAGCTGATGCCTGGTACTACCAGAGCGCCGGTAAGCCTTAGTCACTGTAAGTTCAAGGGTCTAGTCTTCATTAGGCAAGGAAGAGAGCAAGCACTAACTTCGTTTAGCATAACTGACCATAAACTATTAAGTAGGTTCGGGCGATTCAGAAACATGATCGAGCCAAATCGGGGAGGGAGATAAAGACCACTCCTGACACCATTTCCCTTCGATAGGTCTATGCCCATTTCCAACATATGATACAGTACCCCAAGGCACAATTTAGCGAGGACGGGGTATAAGGGTTAGGTGTAATCGTATAAGCCATATCCAGATCTTTTTCTATCTCTCTATCTTTTCTCCGAGCGCAATGGAACTGAGGCTTTCCAGAACACGTCAGCTGCGCGTACGGCCGATTCGTCCGACAAGATGTTCCGCAGATAGGATCTTGGCTGTGTGGAGCATGTAGCCCATGGTGAGCACCTTCTTCTGCTCGCCCTCTGTCGGTGCCTTCTCAGACTCCCGCGAGAACAACAACGCACTTCCCGAATGTAACCATCGAGTGCCCGTTGCGAGCTGAAGGAGGGGAACCCATAGTTGAGTATGGGTACCATCGACGTTTTGCCATGTTAAAGGCCCAGAGCTCGTTAAAAGTCGCGGCCGCTGGTGAGTCGCCCCCCAAACACATACATCATGTCGCCCACAATGGCTGCTGAGTGGCCCTCTCGGGCAGCGGGGAAATAGCCCCTGTGACCGATAGCGTCTCGTCTCACTTGGTCTCACGTGTTTTTAACTGGATCGTAACTCCATACATCGTTGTACCATTCCCTGCCATTAGTGCCTCCAAAGCTAATAACGTAGGTGACGAAAGGTGTTAGCAACATATATAAGTAGATAGAACCAAAACACCACGATAGATAAATGAGAGAAGGAAATTGGCAAACAGACACCCACATATATCTTATCCTTCCACACCACGGCGCTATCATTAGTTCGCGGTGATGCTCGCAACGTCTTCTGATCAGCTAGCTTTAGCAATACCTAGTTGAGGCCATCGAGGTCGAAGAGAGTGACGTCGTTATAAAACTCATCATCGAGCTGTCCGCCAAAGATAGCCAGGAACGAGGCAACAAGCGACAGGCCATGCCCATAGCGGCCAGATGGCGGTGACGAATCAGATGTATGCGAACGAGAGGCAACGTACCAGTGAGATATGTCAGGGTTTTTCCACCAGTGTGAAAGAGTATGGCAGAGGCGTGAAGGGAGCGCAATAACAGCGAATATTAGGTGGTGGTCAGGGATAACATTAAAACCGAACAGCTAAAATACAGGGGGGGCCGTAGGCCCCTAAATAGCCCACCCTTGGCTGAACCTGGGTAAATCCCCTAACAACCTTCAGGTGGGAAATCCACTATTTACTTCCCCATCACCGATGCCCGAATCTAGCCATTCACTCTTTACCATCTTCATTCACTCTACCACCAGCCCCATGATGCAGTTTCCCGCTCCCTAACAGACATCTTGCACCTGAAGACCAATGCAATAGAAGCATTTACAAGCCAATTCACCAGTTTGACCGGCGTTCTTATGATTAAACAATGTAAGTTCGAAGCCAAAGAACCGGCAAACTCCCAGCCTCCACCAGGGAGATCTATATCAAATTGTATAGCGGACCCTTTGAGGTACAGAGTTTCCGTCTCAACAGCTCTATGTTTTACCCTAAAGTTGCCCTCAGCAATTTCCATATTCGTCCGTGATCCTAAGCCGCTCCTAAGCTAGGGTGAGCTAGACCCTAAAATTACCCATGGGTGGGTAGAACCCATGGCTATCACAGACGCGCGGCATTAGAGGGGGCGTTGTCATAGGGTTAAGGTTACGCATGGGGTTTTGGTGGCTTTGGTAACGGCTCCGCCTCAAACCCCGGGACCTCGATCCCAACGCTGTCCAGCTCATGAAGCCCCCTGGACTGCCATCTTCGCAGAATTTGAACCTCACCTCCGCCGACCTCCTCAAACCCCCTCCGTGGGCCGTCGAAGCCAACTCGACATCAAGCAACCTCGATCGTCGAATCATCTGTACCTTCAGACTATTGGAGGACCGCAAAGATTGCAATTGGAACGGCGGGGCGTATCCCTCAAACATGTGAGAGCCTAATGCGCTCTACGGAGCCTACAACTACCTGATGGCGCTAGGGACTAACGTTTGCCATGTCCACGATTCGATCACTTTCGACTGGAGCTGGGTTGGCGACTTCTATGTCCAGGTAAATGGGTGGACACGCAGGGGCGTCCCGTATGCGTCCAGCTACTGTATGCATGTTGCTACGGTGATGGAATGCCCCCC
>Ga0247780_1000164_pt1 | contig 65994 bp, 72 predicted proteins | sample UWRJL079202R5_FD_179927 | JGI IMG/M metagenome (GOLD analysis project Ga0247780, IMG submission 179927) | Plant litter microbial communities from Arlington Agricultural Research Station in Wisconsin, United States - UWRJ-L079-202R-5 | ecosystem: Environmental > Terrestrial > Plant litter >...
CGCCACCTTCCCCAGCGCCTCCCCCTCCCACCCCCAACTCCACGTCCTTCCATCCGGAATGTCCGTCCTCCCCTCCACAAGCATGATCAAATCCCACACCAAATAACACACCGCCGCCCTGGCCAGACTCCTAACAGCAAACTCCCCCCTCGTCACTCCCCGCTCCCCCGCCAGTCTTTTTCTCCGCATCCCTGCCCTCAGGGAGTTGATCCCCCTCCCGCCGAAGTTCCAGCCCACTGCGCGGGGGGTACACACCATCCTGACCGCCCACCAGAGTTTCCCCCAGGACCAGTCCCGTACCACCGCCTGCTCCTTCTTCCGCTTCTTGGTGGCGTCGTCGTCGTCGTCGTCCTCGACGCGGAAGAATTCCCGCTCGGGGGTGTGCATCACCAGCCGCTCGATGACGGGCAGGACGAAGATCCATGAGCATGAGAGGCCGTAGCGCAGGGCGCGGGACTCGCCGGTGTTAGGGGGCCAGGGGGAGATGGTGCATTGCCATTGGAGGAGGGCGAGGAGGACGAGGAAGAGTGGGGCGCGGCCGCGGAAGGGAGGGGGGAAGTATACTGCGATGAGGAGGAGGGGAAGGAGGATATGCGGGAGGATGTGGAGTGGGGAGGTGAGGGCGAGGTTGACGGTGGTTGTCGTTGTTGCGTCTATTGGTGTCGTGGTCGTGGTTTGGGTTGTAAGATTGGACATTGTTGGTAGTAGGGCAATAGGGGGCATTGTTGCAATGACGTTTGATGTTAGTTCGTTCATTTTGTGATTCTTGAATATGAAGCAGCACAGGCAGGTGGCATTCGTTTGGGAATAATATTCTGTGATATAGCTGGATCAATCCGAGAATGAGATGTTCGTCACGCCATGCCATAATACAAATGGGAAGACAGGGAAGGCATTCGTGCAGCTGACGAGATGCAGCAGCGGCTGTGGCTGAAATGTTGTGTTTTCCTTGGACGGGCTTGAGCGGTGGTGTGATGTGCTGTCGGCGAAACCCGAACAAATCAGGGGCTCGCATTCTGCCGGAAGCAGCCTCTATCGGCTTTCCCCCCACCCTAGAGGCAAATTGATACAGCTCCCCGTTCGGTATGTACCCAGACCAGTTGTGACTCCTCGAGAGAAAAAAACGAACAGCAACTCCCTTGAACCGTCCATCTGCATCCTTGCGGACCTCGACCCCGCCTTTTCTTTCGTCCCAGCCTACCAACGCCAGGATGCAAACAAAAAGTAGTGGCTGATGTAGAAGTTGTACAAGTTCAGCACAATCAGTGGGATCGTATGAAACCATGGAAACCCATTGGCCAATCTGTACGTGACGGCCGTAATCATGCCGCCCGTCGCCATAATCGTCCAGAACCAACAGAGGAGGCGCATGTTTCGGTATTTGTTGGACTTGTGCGCTTTTTTGTCTCCAGAAGCCGCCCATAAAAGCTCAATCCCGAGCAGCCGGTCCTTGATCGCCGTCAGATAGGCATACGATTGCACTACCATCACGTGCTGCACGTTGAAGTCGTATTCCGCCTTGGCCCAATAGCGAAATACGATCGAGCCATACACAATAGATGGGATAGCGAAGGCCAAATTGTAGTACTTGAACCACTCCGGTCGTAGCATGAGTAGCAGCGTCCCCGGTATTGGCGAGATGAAAATCCCAAGGGACACAGCAGAGTAGTAAAGCAAGCCTGTGAAGTGTCAGCGGCCAAGCAGGCCGAAACTCAAACGTAGCTGGCTTACCACACAGGTAACAAATCTTCTGCATCAACGTCAGATTTGACACCCAGAAGTGCTTGGTGGTGAGCAGAGTGGTACTGCCACGAGCCCATCGCATTTGCTGCGAGAAAAACGAGCGTGGAGTGTTTGGACAGATGCCCGTCGCCAGACAAAGGGGGACGTATTTGACCTTCCACCCTCTGTCAGTGGCGTCGAATCTTCCACGATCTTAAGTCAGCTACTTTAACGCATCAAGTTATGGGTGGAAAACTATTACCCTGTATGAACATCCTCCGAGAAACCAATCTCCGCCGTTCCGCCAACCTCTTCGAGAGCCGCACGCCGGTACACTGCATTGCTGCCAACACAAATCGAGGCCCCCCACTTGTTCCGGTTCACCTGTACCACGCGGTAAAATAGCTCCTGCGTAGCGCCAGCACCCCGCTCGACCCAAGTCTGGTCATCCGTGACCCGGAAAAACTGGGGCGATTGCACAATAGCCGTTTTCTCGTCGGCCATGTGCTCGACGACAAGCTCTCGAAGAAAGTCTGGCCGGGGGCAGAAGTCGGCATCGAAGATGGCGAAGAAGTCCCCCTTTGTCCTGGAAAATGCCCATCGCAGGTTTCCCGCCTTCCGGAGCCGGGGTCTGTCTTCGCGAACGATGTAGTCAAATCCATAGCTTTGCGCCAACGTGCGCACGGCGTCCTGATTACCGTCGTCCAAGACATAGACCCGCAGCTTCTCAGACGGCCAGTCGAGCTTGATGATATGCTTGTAAGTGTTCTCGAGGATCTCGATCGGCTCTGAACAGCACGGCAAGTACACATCCACCGTTGGAGCTGTCTCATCTGTGATGGGGTGCTGTTCCACATGCAACTGATGCGCCTCGTAGTCCCAATCCCTCCCGACGATCCCGACGAGGTAGGAAATGATCAGGTAGACATTGAGAAACCCGACGAAAATGCCATACCAGGCAAATATTGAGGCGCATACAGCAAACAGCCACATGCCTGCAGAGAGCGTGAGAAAGGAAACGACACCGAAGATGTACAGTGGAACGCGGTTGGTTGAGATGTATCGCAGCTTCTCTTCATCCGTTGGTCCTGTAGGAAACACCAAGCCCGGCTCTTCTTTCGGGCAGTATGTTTTCCTGAATATCTCGTACAACGATGCAATGGGTGTCGTACGCTTCCTCACAGCGTAATCGTTCTTCTCGGGGTCGATACAGACGGCAGCAACTGCTGGGGTAGATCTCCCTTCGACGTCAAATTGCAAGTCGAAGGGAACACTGTCCTTCTCGTTCCAGAGATCCCCCAGTAGTAGGGCGGGTGTCTACTACCTTGTAAGTAAGTACACAGGCCGCGACATGTTCCACACTTCACTTACGATCCGGTCTTGGTCAAGGCCGCCCGGGAAGGCGGCTCTTGGTGGGACGGCGATCTCGGGTGTTTGAGCGATCTCCTGATTGAGAGGTCAGTCTTCTCTCAATCTAGCCGGGGATATTTGTACTTACAGCTGATGTTCTTATTGATGTGGCAGTCTGGGATGAGGAATCTGAAGGATCTCGGAACGGGTCGCTGGCTGAGTCATCGTTGCTTCGGTGTGGGTTGGGGGTGGTGCTAGGCGGCAGCTGAAGGGATGTCTGAGAGGCCATGATGAAAAAATGCTGCGTGCTGCGCTATTCCTCCGTCCGGGAACGTGGGATAAGAAAACAATGAGCGGACAGAAGAAAGTAATAAGCATAAAGATAAGGGGGGTATCAGTTCCAAAAAACTTCCAGCGAAGGATAGAAAGTCAACACTTCGACCCAGCCCCTCCCAGCACCAACGACGATTATCAAACACGAAAACAAAAATGGCCACGCTAACTTAGACCGGGGGTTCCGAAGTTTTGACATCCTAAGAAAGACACAGTGTGGGGGACTAGGAGCAAAGCAAGTCTCAGAATTAGAGAAAACCGGAGGGCCGAGTTCCTGCTACAGGGTGGAGATTCCGGGCCTGCATTTCGGCAGTGTCCATCGTTTGAAGGGAGGCTCAAGCATTTTTTCTAGGCTCAAGATCAAAGGGCCATGCAGGCACCCTTGCCAAGAAACGGAAGTCCATCAGATTAGAAAACATGAAATGCCGTGATGGTTGTTCCGATGATCGACATGCTGGGGAGCCAGGATACCCTGTGCTGCCTATAAACAGAGGTGGCTAAGGAGCATGTTGTCCCAGGCGGCTCGACTGCGAGGTCCGACACCGGACCTTTGAGGATGCGAATTCCGAAGTCTGAGGCCGCGAAGGTGACATTTTTGGGGGAGTGGAAGGCCTCCGAGCCAAACTCGACCAGGCCGATATGGGACTCGGGGGAAATCAGCCCGTTACGCCATAGAGATTGAAGGAGGGGCGAGACTTCAGCAGCAAACGAAGCAACATTCGACGTTGCCATCCAGGTAAAGACGTCTGTGCCTCTTTGGTTCTGTCCCTTGTAAAGAACGCTGTGGTACGTCAGTGAGAGCACGACATCACGCGGTGCGTGCGGCGGACGGGCAGTTAACTTGCAAACGCGTGTTGCCGAGTGTAATGTTGAGGCAGACAGGCCCGGAAGCGAAGCCTAGGGGCTGGGCGGAGCCAAACCTCGCCAGCCAGATCATGACCTCGGTCTCGGCCGTCTTTGCGTTTCCGGCGAATTTAGGGTTCCGATCAGCAAACATGTCGAAGGCAACGTTAGCTGTGGCGCCAATATGCGACAGGCCAGACAAGTCGACGTGCGAGGCCGTGAGCGGGCGGGACCCTGGGCCCATCGACCACTGGGCCGAGAGCAGAAATGCCGAAATGTTTAATAGCGGTGCGGGAAAAGCGGGAGCCGTGAGCTTGACATGGGGGTACGAATGGACAGACCCTGGTTCGTCGACCCAGGCCCACGTGGCATCGAATGCTGGCGGTGAATCTTGTATCTAGCAGCGTCGCGTCAGAGGCGGTTCACCGCATGGGCAGGGACGACGCCACGGCAGGGGCGGCCACTCACGGAGATGCACTGGAAGCCCTGTCCATCAGGGTTCCAGGCATTCGGGCTGACTGGCGACGAGCATGAGCTTCCGAACGGCTTGTGGAGCAATGCGAGAGGGGCAGGGGCGCAAGGGACTCGGCGTACAGGTCATATTTTCGGAGCTCGTATAGCTCTTCTGGTCGCAGACTGTGGTATCATATCGCAATGTACCTGCGACTTGCTGTGCGTGCAGCGCGCCGAGGATGGCGAGGGATGCTCTGGCCGGGAAAAACATTTCGACGTTGACAGCTTCTAGACCTGGTTGACGACCGCGAAGGAACCGAGGATCTGGTGGGGGCCATACAACATACGCTGCTATAAAGCAGCGCAATCCTCCAAAGGAGAGTTGCCGGTTCTGCTTTCGCTAGGTCTCTTTCATCTCATACGAGCCCCGCCAACGACCCGAGACGAAGCAAGGCGGACGTCGGTGTCGTGGATGACCCAGGAACGTCTCGGTGTGGAAAATGCAGGCTGCGGGGCCAACGTTTCCCAGAGAGCACAGGCGGTCTCTGTGTTCGCTGCAGCGCATCGATGGGAAGTTCCGCTCGATTAGCGAACCATGGACAGGCAGGAGTGGTACGATGCAAGGGCGGCGACGGGGACAAAGAACAGGAAGGAGCTAACGGGCTCGTCCTGGCGGAACAAACTGGATCGGTAAACTGATTGGCCGTGCTCTCCTAACCAGCTCCTGCCTGGCCAAGATTCAAAAGGACGAAGGTCTTCAAACCAGTTTGGGGGTCGCTCAGCCTTTATCTGCGGTCCTCCGATATGATCCCTTTGTGCGTATTGAGCCTCACGCGAACACCCGCGCGTATCGCGGTTACACCCTAGTCGCCGTGCAGCTGACCTCAACGCCTTTTTTCCAGATCCAACATGTTTGTCTTTGCCGAGAAGGCGATAGTTCTTCTCTCCAGGCTTCGAGAAGAGCGCCACCGTTCGGGGCCGGGAAACTCGGGGGTTTGGACCATTCTAATCTCTCGAACTGCGCGCCTCGGAAACCACCCCCGGTACTTCGTACCCCTCTTCGGGTCTTTGCGTCCGACGGCACTGCGGCCTGGGGGTTCGAAGAATGCTGTACGCCGGTCCGGGCGAGATAAATGGTTGCACGACGGCGGACAAAGCCCCTCCTTCCCGGCCCTACTGCAGCCACACGAAATTACAATTGAACTCCGGCACGTTGCCATGGGCAGCACTGGATGGAAGCAGAAATATCGTCGGACTTGCTGGAAAATGCCATGTTGGCCATTTCAAAACAATGGTTATATCAGCAAGGTGGGGGGCTGCCATGACGTGACAGTCATCGGAAACAGGGACATAATGAACCATCTCCGCTCCGGCCCAGAGCGTCTCGGTGCCCTTGTTTCCCTGGAAAACACTGACGCTGTTTTGTCCCCCACGACCGTTATGTCTGTGGGATCAGCCGAAAGCGTGGGAGCCGCCACACCACGATCATGCACCTCTCCGACGAGCCCCGGATCTCAGTCGCCGGACCTAAAGCCGGAGCTTCAGGTCACCGAACCAACAGACATCAATCAATCTGTTGGCTGAGTCAGTAATATATGCTTCGTCAGCGCAGGATTCGTTGGTAGGTTCATTGTTCATGCAGACACGAGTCTATGGCTGACGCTGACGATTCCTATCTAGGTGGTCCTAAAGCTGCTGTCATTGCGTATCATAACCCGGAGATTCAAGTGACGGTCGTCGACCTGAACGCGGAACGAATCTCGGCCTGGAACTCGTCTCACCTTCCAGTCCACGAAGATTTGAAGGTGGTGCGTGTCGCAAGAGATGGCACCTTAGAAGCCACCACCTCGCTTCCGGGCCTCACGGATCCGGTGCAGTTGAGGGCTCGCCAGCCAAACTTGGTGTTCTCCATTGAGGTGGTTGAAGCCATCTCGGAGGCAGATATTGTGTTCATTTGCGTAAATGCTCCAACAAAAACAGCTTGGTAATCTGCGACGAATCTGCGCACACGAGATTCCCTTTTTCGTTCGTAATCCTAAACTGGGGTGAGCTGTGGCTGATTTGTCCTGAGCTAGGGTAATTCTAAGCGTCGGCACTACACAGCCTTAAAGGCCCGTTTTCAGTCCCCCCGGCTGCGAGACTGCTTTGTCCTCCGAGTTGTGATCAGCCGTAATCAGTTCCGTCTCGATATTGGCCAAGGCATAGACGGCTGAGCCCCTTCGACAGCTTTTGAGCGGCGGCTTCAGGATCTCTTGCTCTCCAAGATTCCACTCAACATTCCTGGCGCAGCCTTTACCGATTGAATCAAACCGGGGCACCTACGATACTGGAGATTACGCTGGCCTGAACCTGGTGAATCGGCTGCAATTCTTGGAACCGGTCACCTGCGCCAAGGTCTAGTCATGTAGGGAGACAAAGAATGTCTAAGAAACTCTCAGGTCGTACATGTAAAACATAACTTGTCGTGCTCGCAGCGGTTCTCATCCAGCTGCGCGTTGGTTTCAGCACCTTGCCAGCCCGTTCCTTTATATGCTGGGTCTTGGAGATCAAACCCAGTAACGGTCAAAATCGTTAATTAAGAAACTGCCTTAATGATACCTCTGGCTAATCAGCGGTATCAATCCTTAGCTCTTACCTTGTAATAATTCTAAAATCAGTGCTGTTCGGCCACTCGTTCGGCTCGAAGATTGATGAGTTTTTTTCGAGCCATCTTTGAGGAAGAGCATGTTTGTTGGGGCAAGGGTAGGTAGTTTGTTGACGTACTCACGGGAAATTGTAGACCGCGTAATTACCTAGGTTGGCTTGGGACTGCAGCTTCCCATCAATCCAGTCTCAGGATTCTCAGGCCTTTCGTGATAGGGATGAGAATCCTGGGACCAATCTAACCATTTCCCTTCCTTAAGAGATACATAGGCTATAAATATGTATTTATTTACTAGTTTACCGCTAGACAGCAGCATTCTCCATTCTATAACAACTGCCAAGCTTCTTGGCGACTGCTACTGTGTGATGAGCTGCACGCCCCCAAATAGGGGGATTCTTAGTCCTAGGATATTTTCTCAAAGGATCCGGGTTTATTAAAAATACGTTGGGAAAGAGGGGGAGAATGTTTCTACATAGGTAATTTCATATTACCCGTTGCGAACGCGAGGGGACCCTACAACAAGGCCATACAGCCCAATTAACCGGCAGATTCAGTGGTTACCGCCCGTTTGGGCGGTTTTCGTTCCTCCCGGTGTTAAAAGCCGAAAATCTGTCGTCTGAAGCCGGTCTTCACGGGTACGAGGCCGCGAATAAAACAAAGGTCTCTGCCTCCTGCGTTTTCCATTTCTTTATTGGATAGGCATCCTGCAACAATGAAGCTACTCCTCCTTTTCAGCAACGTTGGCGCGTCACTCGGCGCAGCTGCGCGCAGCTCAGTCGCTCCACAGCGACAACCATCGGGAGTACTGCCGTCGGTTACCCAGTCCCCACGCCGACAACACAGACAAGTTGCCGAGTATCCCGTAACGAGCACGTTCACCTCCAAGACCACCTTCAGAATCCCCCCCTTCAACCCAGGGGCCGTCCCAATCCCTACACTCATCGAGGTCGAACACGACGTCACCATATTGGAACCGCATCCCTCACGGCCGACAAGCTACCCCGAGACCATTGTGCAGACAGCCATCACGAAGGCGACCAGCACCGAGTACACATTTAATGCCTTCACCTTCGAGTCAAGCACCATCACGATAACCAGCACGCGGTTTGATAGCTACCACGTGCACACACCGGCGCCGTCGCACCTACGTCCGGGGTACTCCTTCACGGACTTCCCAGGGTGCGGCAACTGCGTCCTGGACATTGACTGGAAACCTGATGCGGGATGTGAGGCGAATGGGTGGGGGACGGGTTGCTCGAGCCAGCAGTGCCAGTGGCGGGGGAACGAGGGCGACGCCGGGCTTTGGTACTGCTTTGCTGGCCCACATCGGAATGACCGCGAGTACATGGGACGGTTGTGCTGGCACGAGGATAATATAGGGTTCGATCCGCTTGCGAAGCCGTGTCTCTACGGGGACCAGCTGCCGCACTGTGTGCCGTGTGTGGGGGCGCATATCGAGTGCGACAAGGACAAAGGGGCTTGTCCGACGCGGCCGGGACATCCCGACTTTAGGACAGAGCTCCCTGGGTCCATCACGAGCCGCTCTCCGTGGAGGTAAGAATTTGAACATGGCTGGCATGGCGACACTACCTAGCAACCACTTGTTTCTCGTAGCACCCTATGGAAAGAAAATTAAGAGATAGAGAGATAGAGAGAGCGAAGACTGAGAAAAATATTACCTTATAAAGAAAGCGGTTTTAACTATAAGCCAGAACCACAGGAAGAGAAAAACTTTCTTGGAAGCAATACAATCAAGCAGTCGCAACCCCTATTATTTTCACCAAATCCAGAGTGTAGTTTTTCTGACAAGTTCGTAATCTATTTCACTAATTCAAGCAATTTTTCAAGGTAAGACTAACAGAAAAAGCCTCTCTCATTGCAATCCCCTAAGCGCTTAGCACCCATAATAAGTAATATCATAGAGAATATCTCTGTATACAGTAGCCACCGTCTTCGTGTATAGTAATCTAAATTCTGCTCCACATATAAACCTAACCCCTGCGGAACACCCCACCCTAAGCCACTGCCTTCTTACACACCAGTATAACTTAATTAAAGGAGTGTTAATTTCTAGCCACTGAGCACCCTGTACCGCGTACCCTATAGTGTGGTTGCGTACCCCGAAACTACCAGTTGAATCCTCTGGGGTTCCAGAGGGTTCTAGAGGATTCAAAACCACTCCAGGGCCCCTTGGGGCCCATGGAGCACTCCGAACCTTCTGGAATTCAGAGGGGTAGAACCTCCTAAATCTAGTGGGGCTACTGCTCTACAGAATTAACTAGAACACCACAGTGGCCACGTCAGCTACTACGTTAGCAGAACCATAAAGAATGGTTTAGAACAATACTATTCCATTATTGTATTAGTTAGTTTTACCTTATAAAAGGCTCTAAAATTCTTCTAAAGCCTCCCACAGCTTATAACAGGCCCTCTCCTCTCTTATATCTAGTTCTAGTTAAGCAAGCAACGCTACTCTATTCTAGTCATTGTATAAGGCACTGCCTTCCGGATCCTGTAGTTTAAGATTCACTGTAGCAACCTCTCTTACAGTGACACTGCCCTGTAATACTGTGACGACCCTGTGGGCCGTCACCAGGGCCGGAGCGGCCCGATCGATCCCCCGCATGCTGAACAGTGCACACTGTGTCGTGCACTGGGCCAGGGGTGCAAAGACCCGAAGCCCCTACGACCAATCAGAAAGTGCTCTGTCGCTCTGAGTGCTCTGTCACAGAGCAGGAGAGCAGACAGAGTGGCGGTACTCTACTGCTCTGGTTGCTCTGTCACTAAGCAAGGGAGCAGACAGAGCAAGGTACGAAGTACCTCTTAGATAGTTAGTATAGATAGTCATCATCGTGCCCCGATGGGCGTGAGGGACCCGGTTCCTCACGCTAGTATTACATTGTTCATTTGTGTCCTACTGTTCAGACTCACCTCTGTGTATTATAGTGACAGCGACCTACAGTGACAGTGTACTCTCGTCTAGGAGTGCTAGCTTAACAAGCCGTCTTTGGGTCACCCCTCAAGCATTGGCGTCCTGCCATACGCTCTGTCTTATCTTGTCCAGTCCCCCCTCGGGTCTGCGTTAAGAGCAGGTCGTAACAAATACAGGCCTTTGTTTGCTTCCTACAGTGCCGTAGGCACTGTAGTACGGCTTAGACCTGTACGCACTTCTTCCTCTGAGACCACAGGCCTGTACTACAGCTGTGGGTTCCTAAAGTTTAACAGTACTTAATATAAAACAAAACCCTAATTAATAATGGTGCCTAGCATGAAACGGAGCTTAGCATGGAACAATAAAGGAAACGTAACTGTAGACTAAGTTATCTTCCTTCGATCAGAGAGCCAGAATGTCACTGGGCTTTAAATGGGAGGTTTTTATGGTGAAATCGTCGGTTGATAAATTGAAGGAAACACGGTTCAAGGAACCGTGCGGTGCAGCCCCTTTTTAACGGTGGCACGCGCTAGAGAACGCATCGCTACGTACAAAAACGGCTACAGTAATATTACAGAGCTTAAAAAGAACAACAGAGTCGGCCTGAACAGGCGCCCCGAGTAATTAGGTAAAGGCTCCGTAAGATAGGCTCAGCAATGCAGGGAACCCTGGATTCTTAGTTTTGTTGATAATTTACTATGGTGGGAGGGTAGGAAATCTGTCGGATTACGTAATTAGAATGGGAGGGGAAGAAAACTTGGCCTGCCTGACTGTAGCGATTTCTCTAATATAATGATAGGATTCTTGGAACCGAGACAATCGTTATGTGTAGGTCTGACTGTAGCTAGCATACGCCCTCTGGATTCGCTTACGGTGGTGCCGTTATAGCCTTAAGCGGGGTCGGGGACCTCCCACAGGAGGGGGGCAAGCGGTTGACAAAATAAAAGAGACTCCAAAAAGTCTTGGCAAGTAACGTGGTGCGTGTGCACTATCAGCACCACTAACAATTATTCCGAATCTAACCAGTCACTGGGTTGATTCCATGGTAGTGCGGATGCAACAGGTGTTAGAGAGCGAAGGCAAATCGACTGGGTGGTAGAGTGGGGTAGTTACTTATATTTACTTAGATTTCCTAATAAAACAAGCCTGTGGCAAAGTACCTCAAGGTATGAACTCTCCTTTACTTTTTCAACCCCTTGGGGGGGTTGCTAAGTTGTGCTCTAATTCGGCGCCTCTCAGCCTGCATGCATATTCTCGTCCCAGAATTGCTTGTTGGGCCAAAAGAAGTAAGAGCGGGGTCGGGTCGGCCATGATGCAAACTCCCATAAACCAGCGAGGCTCGCACACTTAATTCTACTTACCGCTCCTCAATAAGCACCCGTCTTTGCAACTCATCTCTCATACGTATCAGACACTCCATCATGGCAGAGACACAGAAAGAAAGCCAGCCAGCCATAGCGGTCGCTAGCCACCCGCCTGTTCAGGCCGGAGGCACTGCTAATCCTCAGAAACAGTCGGACCGCAGAGGCTACTACGAGCTGGCAGATCGAATGTCTGTTGCTGAGAACGAGTTGACGATATTCCGAAACTTCAACAATCTCAATATTTTGTCCCTCCTACAACTTCAAGCAGAGATCATCTTGCTCGAGAGTGATCTCGAGTTTATCCGGAACCAGGACGACAACAGCAACGAATCTATCACAATCCCCTATCCGAGCGAGGAGGGCGATCTCTTCATCGACTCCGTGACATACGACAGGAAGCTATTTTCGTCTTGTATCCTAAACATGCAGCGTGTCGCGAGGAACGACCCCAAGCAGTGTACCCAGTATTTCAAAATGGTCGAGCTCCGGGCCAAGCTCCGGGAGTACAGTTAAGTCCCATGTTTCTACTGAGTCCCACATATAATGCCAATAATGATGGAATAGACGACATGCTCTTGCAGTTCAGCAATATCCGCAAGCTTGAGGCGCCCGAAAATATTCAGCTCATGAATCTCAAGTACTGGACCCTCCAGCGGATGACGGATAAATCCATCCCTTTTATGAAGAAGCCAGAGAGCCTAGCTTACAGATCATACGACCTTGACGACTACGTGCTAATCCAGAAGCCAAAACCAATTCCAGAAAAGGACGTCGTATCTTCTTTCGCCCTACGCTTGTATTTCCGCGGATACAACTGGATAACCAAGCGGTCCCTGGACGCCACCGGCACGCCAGGTTTGGTTCGTATCTCCGTGCAATGGCAGCTGTGTTCCCGCTGGCTAACAGAGTAATAGCTTCTAAGGCAGATCGAGGACTGGCTTGCCCCTGTTCTCTCGTCGATGATCTTGGTCGGGACGGCCTTGGTTCTTTATTCCATCCAGAATACATTGAACAAACTGCTCGTCATGTTTCCGATGACCATCGGCTTCTCCCTGATCATCAAGGGCTTCACGTCTGCGAGCCGAGCCGAGATTTTTGCTGCTGTGGCTGGGTTTGTTCTCCCCTCATCTTTTTGTTCATGGAAAAGCGGTTAATGAATGCCTCAGCTTCGTGGCCGTCGAGGTCGTTTTCGTCGGAAACGTCTCCTGATGAGTTCCAGAGAAGCGGGGTCGGGCGTCAACCCATCCAGCATCTAGCGACGTGCATTATCTCGGGTTAGACAGCAGCGAGCAGCACATAATATCTGCACCTTCAGCTCGGTTCGTGGCCAATAGCAGCTCAGAACGGACTATGTATTTGGCAAGCCCGAGGAGATGTTGCGGATAGAGGCGCTCCCTCGGGCCATGCAAAGCGCAGGGGTACTTGCGGAAGTTTTTTTTCCTCCTTATGCATGTTGGGTGTTTGACGAAGTTACTTTGAGATGAAGTTTTAGTGTTTGACATTATTTTAGTACACCTGACTTGGTGAGTATAATCATGAGCTTTGAAGTATTTCCTTATTTGCGTCCCTAACAATTCCTGGTATCACTCACACTGGTGGGTCTTGCCCCGCCTGGATTCTCGGAGCCCACTTGCGATCTGTGCATTAATTGTGTCTGCTCTAAAGGGTCTTTCCCGCAGGTATCCTTATATCCGTGTCACCACGGTGGGGTCACAGCCAGCACGTGCATCTGAGTCGCCAGATGGTCGGCATACTGCAATCCAGAGTGCGTGGCGGAACAGACAAGCGCTGGGGAAAAGACGGCACTGGCAGTTACCTACTGTCTCTCGCACATAAAATGGCCAGTTCTCCCACGCGGCCTAGAAAGATGACCTTCGATCCCCTGTTGGGTTTGAGAGACCAACGACTGGCCTTATGGAAGCTGTATCAAATCCCACGGCGGGAAGAGAGAAGCCTAAGATGAAAACGTCAAAGCGGGTAATAAAATCTAACTAACGTTTACGAAGTTCAGTTTAGCTAAGTGCATTTCGCGCAGGGTTGACAAGCTGGAACATCACCAGCGCGCACAAAAAAGGGAGGCATATGTTTAGTCTTATGTCAACAAACTGAATATAGAGAACCAAGCTTTAGAGGATGAAATCTTTGAGCTTCTGGCAGAAATGGTGTATTTGAAGGATCTCCTCCAGGCACACTAGATTTCGCATGTATATATTGCGGTGAGAAATAGACTTCCGTACCCGCCATCTCTTTGTGAGGCTAGGGCTTCGGGGTTGACGAGACTGTTGCCTTAGAACAAAGCCATCGCCGTCTCCAGCTAGGCACCCTTCTCCAGACTGGACAATTTACGAAGGATCCTTATTAACGAGGTGACCTAGAAACAGGGCAAAAGCGGAGCAAGCAAACATTACTAGTGGAACTGACGATAACGCTAAATCTTCCCATCTCCTTAGATCCAGCACTCCACCATCCACGGCTTAAATCCACACCACATAAAAAAACATCCCCATCCCACCACAACACGCCGCATACCGCCTCCAAACCTCCCATCCTCATCCCAACCGCCACCATGAAAACCACCACCCTCCTCACCGCCATCGGCATCCTTACCACCACCACCACCTCCGCCACAAGAAATGGCGTCCCCCTAACCGCCGCCGCCGTAGACTAACAAGACACCCCCTCAACCACCTGCGCCCGCGCCACCATCAGTAAAATTGCTGGTGAGTTGCCTCGCATCCGATCCCGAGCCCGAACCGGAAATGCTGACGGTCTAGGTGGTAAAGAGAAATATGTCGACTCCATCAACATCGCATTGAGAAGCCGCTGGGGTGGTCCCATGTAGCGGGATCTGGCAATTGACGGATGATGGTCCCCGGTTTTTATGGGCTGCGCCCACCTCCAGTCTTTCGTCATAAAGATGTGTTGGAGAGAGGCAGTGCAAGATGCTGCTGCTGTCTACGTGTTGACTCAGTGGAAGCAATTCCGTGGGTGTCAAGCAACCGATCCCGCGTAGATAGCGGTGAAAGATTTAGACTAGCCTCCTCCTCCCTTGGACTTTCTGGGCAAGGAACTTAGTGAAATGGATATCCTCGCTCTGTAGGCCTTCGCCCGCCGAACTTCGCCAACATCCGAAGATCCGCTTGGAAGGCTCAAGCTGTTGCTTCCGTACGTTGGAGATTGGCAATAGGAGCACAGCCCTGACGTAAGACCCGATCAGGACATGATCGACTGGACCGAGGTTTGCGACTTGATGCACAAGCCGCGCTGGGTGTTCGATGGCCGCAATGTGGTAGACCTGCTGAAGCTCCAGAGTCTGGGCTTTAGGGTTAAGGGGATCGGGAAGGGAATTTGACACTCATCATGAACATCCCGTTTTCTCAGTGCGCATATAGTGTCGTCAGTGACTTGGAAGTCCTGGCGACAGCGATATTCAGATACCGCGACATAGTCATGAAGTAGTTAGCGCTGAATTAGATATTACCCTACCTAACTAAATACTCCCGAACCTGAGATTTCCGGCCCTCCCAAACCCTCCTTCGCCCCGACCCAGGTAGGCTGGTAACAACTGCAAAAGTCCAGCGGCCTCAAGCAAGTGATAAATCACAGCAGAAGTTGGACCTCGGCACCCTCACGCCCGCGATAACAAACAATGCGTTTGACGTCATGTCCTCTTTTCAAGGGGATCATATTCGCTCGAAATAGATATCGCCTGGTCTAAAATCATATCCACAAGAATGTGTTTTCTTGACTGGGATGCCCCGAACCAACGAGACACCAACAGGGAACTCAATTCCGAGTCCTTCGGTTTGTCTTTCTTTTATTTTCCGGATGCGGCTTGGGCAGACTAGAAGTCTGAGCTGACATTGCATGATCCCAGTGTGCTAGGAAGTTGCCTGCTCGGCTATCTGTGAGAAGTTGAAAGCCCATTTAGAATGAGAGCTCTTTGGAAAGTTTGAGGGATGTGCACTGTTAGGCGAACACCCCAACGACTGCCTCACTGGGAAAGATGGAAGGCTGCTGATGAGGCGACAAGTAAGTGGGTATCTCAAATAATTCTTTTTATGCAGCGCCAACGGAAACTCAAAATTACTGACTGAGTTCTAGGTCAATGACTCCGAGTGGAGGCGAACTTGTACTGATCCCCACATCGACATGCAGTTACGGGCTACGAACCACAGAGCGTTACTAGGCACTTTCCTATTTTCTCTCATCGATTTCAAGTTCGCCTCCTCGGCGTTAATCGGATAAGCGGCTGCTACCGCTGCCACATAGCCGCTACCGTAGCCGATGCATCGCCACTGAGGTCCTCATGCGGATGCTGTCCCAAAAAGGCTACGTTTTTCGATCACAAATCATGGCTGTCACAGCCGCCGTCCTCCCCGCCACTACCGTGAGAAAAGGTGTGCTCGAGGGGTGCCAGCGTAGCCTCGTCGCGTTTCGTGATGTGTTTTGGCTGGGTATGGAGTTTGGCCTCCTTTCCGTCGAATATCTTCGTGGGCTGTGCCAACGGGCCAACGTTCAGCTGTGTGGCTTGGCATTTGTGGCAGCGGGACGGCGCGACGGCTGAAAGGCGAATTATGTCCACAGGAAGGCTGAGCCCATGTGTAACACCCTTTAATCTCCGAGCAGTTGCACTTTCGCCTTTCACTGGTGGTATTAGTCGCCAGTTTATGTTACACGGTATTGCACCCAGAAAGGGGTTCTGTTGAAGGCATCTTGAAAGTCCGACGCGTTCGTAGACTTTCGATCTGCGCTAGGTGTACGGAGATGTGTCTGACTGCGGCGATGCCCAGCCGCTTGTGTCACGCGGAAACGTCAGACCGAAAGCCTATCGAGGCTCCACCGACCGAACCGGTGTCGTCAAGTTGTGTGGCAGGCGATGGGATGATGATTTTTGGGTGGACCAGTGAGAACCATGAGGACGACCTAAATGACGCAAGCCGACACCTCACCTCGGTGAGCGGCCGCTACGAGGTTCCTGTTTTGCGATATTGATTCCTGCATGACGGAGGGGCGACCGGCCGCTGAGGACTCATCGGAGAACTTGGTGGTGGGGTTTAGGCAGCTGGTGGCGACGGGTGGGACGGTAACAGCGCAAGGCAGAGACGAGGCAATTGTGAGACTCGGTAGACCAGCTGCCCGTTTGCTGAGGCCCGCCGACAATTACCGTGCTCCTCACAAATGTTGGCCGCGAGTGGAGGGCCGTACGGTTAGTGAGGGGTTGGCGACCTCTTCTCGCTCGAAGAAGGTCTTCTTGGTGGTGAGATCCATTGCAAATTGCAACCGGGATGTTTATCCTAGCAATGGCGGGGGAGACCCCACATCCAAAGGGCTCCGCGGCGGAGGCTGTGGTCGGGTGTGACCGGGTTTCGCGGGACCTCAAGTTTGCAGCATGAACGACACGAACTCACATGACATCAAGCGAGTGATTTCGAGTAATGCAGTAAATTGCTGGACTCGGGAGGACAATTTTCGGACAGCTTGGAGTGGCTGTGTCGTCGTCTGGCAACTGTGGGGAGGCACGGAGGACAATGGCAGTGGCACTGCGCAGCTGGAGGCCCTTGCTTTCAGTAACAGTGGGGAACAGAGGGGCATCGGAGACGGCCGCCAACATGGAATGCAATCCTGAATCCGATTCTCTCCTCGAGTCTCCACCGCCAGGGCAGCTCGCTCAGCCCCCCGTGAGCCGCAAGTTGCAACATCAATCGCTTGCATTGCCGGTTCCTGCTTGCCGAGTCTGCACTGCTGCAGTTGCGTGCTCACGCGGACCTGGAGCGAATAGGCTTGACCTGGCGGCGGTCGCGATGGGCTTAGCGGCCGTAGGATGTGGAATGCACGATTCCCGTCGCCAGCGAGCGGGTGGCTTTCTGGGGGGCATCTCGCTCGCTGGAGGGCTTGACGCGAATGCAGCCCACCACCAAGCAGACGGTAGCCGCACCCGCTAACCAACGGTCTTCCTCCGGCGAGCGTCTGCTCCACCCCTCCAGGAAGGACTCTGCTTGCCTACGGTGACTCAGGGACAAAGAACGAAGCCGTCCGCTTGCCGTCAGATGATGGCATTGGTTGCGTGTCGCTAGAACATAGCGCGATGTACATGTACGACTTCCGCTAGCTTTTGGCAGGTTCTGTTACAGTGGCCGCCCAGCGCGCGGATGTTCGCTTGACCTCCCGTCCCTCTAGAACTCGCAAGCGCGAGATTCTTAGTTCTATTTCTGGGCAACGGCCATTTTGACGCCGTGTTTTACGTCGTCCAGTCTGTTGGGTCGCTCGGTTGTGTCGCCTGTGGCTCTCGCTCGCTCCCATCGAGTGCTCCCGTTTCAAGACGCCTTCGTCCCCGTACAGAGACCGCAGAACAGACCTAGCGAGGACGCCCACAGGCCAGTCAGCGGACCGTGCCTGGCCCGGCTGCCTCTGGAAGGCCCACACCCTCGACGGCCCAGCTCGCTGACCTATCCGGTCACCGGGCCCTCCAGGATCCAAGCTCAGCCCTTCGGGAGGTGGCGCACCATTGGCCAACGGCGCGCAGGCTGCAGCGTGCAGGGTATCTGGGCCGGTGGTGTCCATCGTTGCACCCACCTCCGTTCCATCGCTCGCGGCGCACTCTGGAGACCAGCGGGGCTTTCTGCTCGAGGGTGCTGCCCGTAGACTCGAAGCAGGCAATGCTGGCTGGCACTAGCCACAGACGACTTTGGACCCCAGGCACCCACGATCGCGGAGAAAAAAAGCAGCGGAGTGGCTGCGACGGCCAATCTTGGCCCCGGCGGAAGCGGAGGGGGGCGTGCTCGTAGCACCCTTGCCGTCTGCAAGCCTCATGGGATGCATGGCCCCTGTGAGACCCGACTGGGGTGTGGGCGGTGGTGCTCCCTCCTGGCGCAGGACTCACCTTGGTCTGTATTTAAATACCCAGACACGCCGCATTCCTTGGTCCAAGCCCTCATCACCCATCGCAGCCACCAGCACACCACAACATACGGACAGACTACATATTGTCCTCCCTGATCGCTGGTCCCATTCTCACTCCGTCGTACTCTCCTCCATCCTGCCGACTGCCATCCACCCTCGCAACCCCGGCTTATGTCCTCATGTCGTTGACTACCCCTGAGCAATTCTCCACCGCCAACTTCGTCCCGGACACAGCCGATTGACATCGAGTTCGATCGCCTCCAGCCCGGGTTGACCATCGAGAACGCCGTGTACAACAGCCGACATAGATCGGGAGACGCATCGCCTTCCCGCCCAGCCAACGCAGACAGCCCATCCCGCCGACGCTCGCGCAGAGACTACCACAAGACCCTGATATTTGGAGGGTCCGCATTTTTGGAAACACTTCCGCCCAATACGTTTACCGACGACACAATGTGCGTCAACAAGATCTACTACAACACCTACGCCGACGGGGCGCAGGATGTAACGGAGAAGCTGTACCCTTGCCGCGAGGGCAAGGTGTCCCACGCTCCCGAGGTGCGCAAGTACGAGCGCAAGCTCACCTTCAACAAGGGCGACCTCGATCCCGAGCCGCGCCGGCTCAGGCCAACCTCCTACTACCTCGGAGGCGACCTGCCGACCCCGCGCCGCTCCAAGTCGCCGTCGCCAGCCTACCGGCGCGAGCCGGAGGCTGGGCTGACCGAGTCCCCCAAGCCAACCAAGCACTACCGCGATCGCGACGACCGCCGCGATCCCCTCCGGCGGTCTTCCCGGCACGCCGATCTCGACCGCGAGCCCCCGTCCCCTTCCAAGCTGAAGCGCTCCAACACGACGCCGCACTTGGTTGTGATCTCACATGGCTCCCCGGTCTTCTCGAGCCACGACCTTCCCCCCGGCCCGGTCCACGTCGCCGAGGAGCACGGCAGCCACCGGCACTCCTCGCGCCGCCACCGTGACCGCGATGCCGATGACATTCACTTTTCCCGCCACAGCTCCTCCGCCAACCCCAAGGCTTTCGTGATCGTCAACGACGAGCGAGAGCGCCGCCGCCACACCCGCGACCACAAGAGGCGCTTGTCGTCCTCGTCGTCAACTCGCCCGGATCCCGCGCTCATCACCCCGCCCGCCGAGGAGCGCACGCCCGAGCCCCGGCGCCGCTACAGCCTGCGCCGCGCGGCGACGGTCGTCCTCCCTAGCGGCGACGCCTCCCCATCCAAGCAGCTACGATGGGAAGACGAAGTGCGCACCGCCCGCGAACGCCAGAACGACGAGATCGCCAACCGCAGGGTCCCCACCGAGGTGCACCAGGAATCGGGCCTGAAGAGCATCCTCAAGCAGGCCAGCTCTGGGCTGCGGGGCAAGCCCAAGCCCGTCCGCCAGGACTCCGAGCTGGGCGGCCTGCGCCGCGCCGTGGAGAGCATGGAAATCCCTACCGCCAGCGACGTGACTCTTGATGGCGACGACCTCAAGCTGTACGATCGCGAGCGGCTACTGGCCCGGTTCGGCGGAGCTGAGGAGGCCGATCGGAACAGGAGGAGGAAGAGCAAGGTGTGGACTGGCGACCGGTACCAGTACCTTTGAACCAGATCGGCGACCGCTCACAAGGATTCATAGCGACGGCGTTTTTGCATTGCTCTTGTGGTGAAGGACACTCATCGACCGAGAAAATCACCTAAAAAAACAGGTCGCAATTGTGCATTTGCTTTTTGCATTTTATCCTGTCTATCTATAGTTGCGCACTCACAATCTACTGTTTTGACAACTTTGCATCGCCTGCATCCATCGTGATCATAATGTGATTGTCTTCCCAACGTCTTACAACCAGCACCTCATCGGTCGCAATTCACTCACCCTTTGACCTGGAACGGTGCACTCCATCATCTTCGAAACCGGGTTACAGGCCTTGATGCAAGTAAGATTCTCCCCCCGCGAATGGCAGACGCGCAATGCCCCGTATCACCCTCGATGCAAGGCACCGATCGGGCCCCATTCCCGTTGGCCCTCTCGCTCGACTCGACCGGACTCGACTTTTAGCCAAGCAACTCCCGCCGCACCCCAACTGGATGGAGGGAACTGCTGCAGGCCGCATGATCGGACGTGGGCGTCTTTTGGGGCGCAGCAGCACCCAGAACACCCAGAACGTATCTTGTCCTGTCCTGTCCTGTCCTGTCCACATGAGCTGCCGATTCGCCTGCCGTCACCCAACAGCACGCCGCCGCCCTGCAGTAGATTTGGAACACACTAGCGCATGGAAATGACAACTGAAGCGCGGCAGTCCTCAATCCCAACAGAGTGGACGACACCAGCCGCCCGCCTATTTCCGGAGCGGCGAGCGATTAGCGGCGATGCATTCATTAGCCTCCCGTCGGATAGCAGTGGCAGTAGCAGCAGCAGCGAACAAACACTAATGACAGCGGCGGCGGTGTGCTCAGCCATCCGACGGCAGTTGTAAGTAGTGGTTATCACCGAATGCCTTTCCGAGCGGCATTCGGTTTCGTCGGGGATATGCACAGAAACTGTCAAGTCCGCACAAGGCTGAGGGTTTCCAACCGTGTGGCGAAGATGATCTGCGACTGACTGACTGCATTTACGACGGCCTCCACCCGTAGGGCTTCCTGTCATTTGGTGTTGGTAGAGTCCTACCTACGATTCCTTTGCACGCTCAGCTGTCGCGGCGTGGTGGGTGATACATCATGCAAACGGCGTCTAGGACTCCAGGCGGGATGGTAAATAAGCGAAATGCGATGCGAGGTTTCGCTTCTGTCTCCCCAACCCAGCGGCCGGGTAAGGGGACACAGGACAGGCACGTCGCCCAACACCGCTGCACAGGCGAGCAATATCGGACCTCCCCGCTGGGAGCGGCATAGGGGAAGCGAGGAGCAAAGGGACGGGTTAATTTAGGTATCACACGGACCGCGCTGTATTGCTTGGACAATATCCGGTAAAAGTGATGATATTGGTTCAGATACATTAGCTGCCAGTGCGCAGGCCTTCCTTTGACCATGGTGAGCGAGCGCACAATCCAAAGCCGACCGCAACTCCCCACAACACCGAACCCATTCGGCTGTCCAACCCGACACCACCATAGCCAAAGCACCAGAATCTCACGAGAGTCGCGCTGAGTAAATGCCGGATCTGACCCAACTCGCTCCCCAGCCACACTTGCAAACAGAACACACGATGCACACACTCGCACTCGCGTATCCAATATTACACGCCCCCCTCCGCGGCAACTGTGGTAGCAAAGCTCAGCTCCCGAGAGCACAGGGAAAGCCCCCGTCTCGGACCGCCAGATGCATCCTCCGAGCCGGTGTCAACACGAGCACACCCACGCGGTTGCCCAGGTGTGCAACAAAATGGAGGGGTAAGCGTAGAGCAAGGCATCGCGTCTGCTCTGGCTCCTGCGGCGCGGGGTCTCATGACGCGTTTGGCTGCCGCGCAACTGCGCCGTTGACCACACCCCCATCCACCACACCTCGGTAAAAGCCAAGGTAACGCGAGGTCGATACCAGAAAAAGATAAGAAGGGGTGTGGATATTGAACTGCCGGTCTTTCGAGTCGGGAGGGACGGGTCGCGACCGCGGGATCATCCCGCCTGGTTCGTCTTCATGTTGCTCTTCCGACAAACTCCAAGCTTTAAGACAGAGGATTCCTGTCGTTGCTGGCCACCCTCCCGTTCATAGAAAGTGGCATGTGGCCAGACTTTGTCTCACTGCGGCTGCGAGGTGGTTGCGCTCGCTCGCTCGACGTCGCATCTCTTGCGGAGCGGCAAGCATGTGCGGGGTTCGGGAGAGTTCGAGATGGTCGCTGGCTTGGAATGTGAAGAGTTTCGGGTATCGCCACAACGGCTGTCCGGGGTGATTGCCCCGCGTGCGCTGATAGCGGGTCCGGGTACGGGGCAAGTGGTACGGGGCAAGTATGTGGCGGATCGTAGCTCGGTGCCGCGTGAGACCCCAAGGCCGCGCTTTTCCGCAGAATCGAGAGGACTGGCATTCCATGCCTGAGCCCTCATGAGAAGCAGATCACAGGTCTGAGCAAAGGGCCAGTCCCGTCAGCAGGTCGCTGGCGAGGATGTCGATCGCGCCAGCGCGCTTGTCGTTGATGCCAAACGTCAGGAACAACTCGTCGTCCAGGTAGCCGTGATAGTTCAGCCCCCTTTCCTTCCAGTTCATGCCTGCAATGTAGACCATGTCGGTTGAGTTATCCTCGAGGCGCTGTCGCCCATGGATCCACAGCGGCTTCTTAGATATGGCGTAAACTTCGAACGGAGAGCGCTCCCGGAAGACCATGACATAAGGCTCGTACTCGCCATGGAAGTTGTACCACGTCTTATGCTGAATAATGGCAACGATAAAGGTGTTGGTGTCGTCTGCCTTGCAGTCCTTGTCGGCCCGTTTGCACATGGTGATCCGGAGGGAGTTGGTGGCCTGGTGGATGTCCTCGTTCTTTGGTGGCAGCTTCGGGAGGTAGTGCGAGAGACACTTCTCGTCCTGCTCGGCCGCGAAGGGCCCCAGATTGGGGCCGACAGATCCGTTCGGACGTAGCTTTGCAAACGAGCGCATTGGCACCGCGTCGTAGTGAGCATACGCCTCGCCGTCCTTATCCCAGAAGATAAACCAGTTCTTCTCCACCGCACCCCATGGCATGGGCCGTTGTAGCTCCGTCGCATCCGTAAAGTCCTCTTGCTCCACATTATCGCCTTCCCAGTCCACGAGGGTGCGAAAGTCCTGAATGAACATGCCAAAACAGTTGAAAGCGCTGTTGGACCCGTAAATGATGTAGGGCTTCTTCGGGCCGAACAGAATGCGTGCGTCGTGGGGCCCTTGGTTCATCAGCAGCAGGATGAGCACGTCGCCTTTGCACTTGTCCGGATCGGAGGTGTTCGTCGAGGCGATTGGAAGGCGGGTAGGCACCTCTTCGACACATCGCAGCTCTCCATCTTCGAATGTAGCGTCGCACGCAAGCTCGAAGAAGACGCCGTGCGGATCGTCAGGCGTGGAGGACTTCTGCCCCACAATCATGTATACGCCATCGCGCGTCGGGTGCGGTATGATGTTCGGGTTGAAGGCAGACTCGTTGCCAAACTTGACGGAGAAATATTTCTTATCCTTGCTCGAGAGGGAGAAGAGCTCGTGGTGTGTCGCATCGCTGTCTTCGCCCGGAGGCAGCTCGAGCTTGGCTCCGCCGTGCGGTCCACTGGCGGGGGAATGGGGATTTGAGGGAGGAGCAAGTGGCGGCGGTGGGGATGGCGGTTCTTCGAGAGGCGGTTGGTCGCTTGTGGGTGTTTTGTATTTGTTTAGGAAAGTGCTGGCGTGCGATCGGAGCTGCTCGCTTGTCTCCGGGTCCCACAATCCGTAGGTGAGCAGCAGCAATGCAACGAGCGGCCCGAAGATGAACGCCAAACGCTTGATGTCCCGAACCAACATATTGCGCGCCTTGTGCGAGACGGTCGATCGAGATTGAGATGTCACGAGCGGTGCCTAAAGGCGAAAGATTTCGAATACAGTCGACGTGTTCTTCAAGAGCCGCGCTGTGGTTGACGGGTTTTAGTGGGTCAAAATTGACATCCCCGCCGACCCCGGGAAAGAGACGGGATTGGGTCTTGATCAGCCTCAAGTTCGGGAAAGAGCATCTGGACGGCGAGAGCAGATTAGCCTCCTTTTTCTCTCCCTATTTCTAGCTTGCGTCGAGGCGAAACACGAACAGATGACGTGCGCCTCCACGCTCTGGTCGTCAGGATTTCCACTCGCTGATTACATTATGTACGGCGTCGCATCAGGAGGAACAGGAAAGCTCGAGCAAACCTCTCCTCGAAAGTCACACCTGTAGCCCTGAGACATTAGGGCAGCGGCAATCGTAGCGATCTCTTAGCTAGCTCGGTAGCTTCTCCGGCCCGCAAGACACCAAAACGCCCAATGCGGCGGAGCAACTACAGCAGGTGTCCAAGTTCAACGTCCGAGAACGTCTGAGCAAGCATTCGGCTGAACATTAAGCTTTTGTACTTCGTATTTTGACTTAGAAGATGATCTACACCCCAAACGTCGGTTCTTCCCGCCTAGATCTCCAGCCGAAACATATTTCCCAAGAATACGGATCTGTGTGAAACAACCTGGAAGCGCCCGCTATCATACCTCAAAACTAAACTGATGAAAGCAATGTTCCGTATCCACTAAATGCCAGCTTTCTCCAAGTATGTGCGCCCCAGATCCATGCTAATCCCCGCGAGGTCTTACTAGTCGTGCAAGGTCATTCCGTGCTCCGTAACCGTCCAATTATAACCCAGTGTCGGACTCTCATCCTGGTAACCCTGCCGGTCGCCCCAGCGTCTTCTTGTAAAACCATTGAGGGAATCGCACGCTGGGCTCGTCAAACATCCTCGTCACAACCTCGGCGCAGTAGAATGTTGCCGGCAGGAGGATCAGGTGCGGCACCAAGAAGGCCACCTCGAGCCCCTTGGGACCAATTTGCGGCAATGGGAACTTGCCGAGCCAGCCCATGATGTTTTCTTTCCGCGCATCGTTCTCCCAACCTGCCAATGCGTACATCCTGTCGCCGAGCGTCCATAAAACGGGCCCGTGGACGAGGTACAGAGCAAAGGACACCCGTCCCAGAAACTGGCAGAAGCGAGTCTCGAAGAAGCGCCGCAGCCATGGGATGCGTGGGATAGAGGCGACAAGCAAAGTTGATGCCCAAAACAGGTAGAACCACTTATAGTCGAAGACGGCTTGCGGCTTGAGGAATGAAAGGAAGTACCACCCGCCTGTCTCCCTCAGATCTTTGATGTTGCTGGACGGAGCTGGGACGCCGCCCAGATAAAAGCTAATCGCCAGTGCAACGTAGAAGAGCACCGTGCGATGCGGCTGCAGCCGCTCAAAGAACGCTGGCAAGTCATCCTTGGCGGCGAGAAGGTCGAGGTCGCAGAGCAGTATGCCTGAGACGAACAAAGCACAGTACCAGCCATCGGCGATATAGAGGAAGTAGAACACAAGCCCCGCCTCCAGCCATAACCTTGCGTTCCTGGTGCATCGTGCCAGTGCTTGAAGAGCTGTGTAGACAACAATGGAGCCCCGGAATTCAACTGGGATGGACCATAGATGGAAGCCGTACGTGAACCAAGGCTCCCCTCCTGAGTTGAAGACGAAGCTGAAGTTCTTCAGCTCAGCGTACCACGACCACAGCTCCTGACCATAAGTCGGCTTCGGCTTCGTCCCGTCGATCCAAAACCCGAAGAGGTGCCAGGATGTCATGTAGACAAAGGTGACGCATATGAGCGGTATGTAAAGGCGCAGCCAACGACGGAAAAGGGCAGACCCCAGGTTGTCGGCGAGCTTGGCCTGGTCTCCGGTGTGTATCAAGCTCATTGGCTTTGTCGACAGCACGTATCCCGAGATGACGAAGAAGGTCGACACGGCGAAGTGGCCGCCGCCGAAAAATGTGCGGATGCCCGGAAGGGAGGCAAAATAGTGTTGGCCGCCGTGCCCGAAGCCGTATTCGAGGAACTCGGACTCTTCCTTCCTGCGGGCCCACAGCTCATGGTGATGCCAGTAAACGATGAACGCGGCGAACCCTCTCAGGCCGTCCAGATATGCCGTCGGCCGCAACTTCTTCTCGGGCTGACCATTGGCGCCGGCGCCAGTCCCGCTGGGCCTGCTGGGATAGAGCAGAAGCGAGCGCAGGAGACCCAAGGTCAGGGCAGACTTCAGCACCTTCCAGGGCCTGCTACCTCCAAGCCACCGGTCGGCCAGGCTAGCATTATTATCTTCCCACTCCTTGGCCTCGGGGACCTCCTCGACATCGCTCGGCATGGTAGCGGTATCCACTCGAGGACCGTGACTGAACCGTGACGGTACCGTACCGTACCGGTAGGATGCGGATGTGGACCAGGATGGCGGCGGAGGAAGGAATGCGCTCCCCCACCAGTTAACGATGGCGCTAGTGACAGCGGACCGGTATTCTGTGGCGCGACATCGACTGGGTTCGTTCGGCGGGTGGCAGTGGCTTCGCTGGATCGATTCGACCTGCGGCGCGGGTGCTGACAACAGATTGATCGCGGTGACTGAATTTGCAGTTGTCGCATCTCCAGGCCCAAGAAACCAGGTTCTTGCCATCTCGAAATGGCCCGTGCGCACCCGCCAAGCTGCCAGCCCGATATCTCTTGGCGCGACCTCCGACTGGCTGGCTGGCTCCACCGAGGTGAGCTCGATCTGCCAAGCAAAAATGCAGGACCCGGCAACAACCCAGCGGTCGATCAACTCAACCCCATTCTTCCCAGCTTCCCCAGATTCTGGGGAACGCGAAGGATCGTGCAAACCGACACAGTAATAGCAACAACAAATACCTATCATTCTTACCCTTGCCGTGTCTTTCCCCAGCTCTCAGGCTCTGGCCGTTTTTCGCTCATGGTGATTCTCGGGTCTGGGTGGTGCTCGCTCTCTACCTGCCGTGTCAAACAAGAACACTCACATTTCTGGACGGCCACGACCAGTGACGGTCGTACTTTGCTTCGGCAAGTTCACCAAAATTGGCGATGCCTCGCGACAAAGGGATTCCATAGTGTCGTCATGGGGAAGAGAACACAATCTGCGCTGAGCTGTGGCGCGACGCTTGATTAAGCTGTCGAGAGGGGGTCCATCACAGCTTCACATGTTCACATGTCGCCGAGTCGAAGCTATTCACCCCTGCATCCGCGGCTCAATCTTCCCCCATCTCGCAAACGGCAGTTGCTCCGCAATCCTCCACGCCGCGACTCTCGATCCAGCCAAGTCCCGATCCAACTATTTGCTGAGCGCAGCCTTGGAATCCCGGCCGCTTCACGCCTTTGCGCGATGGCGCCGACACGGTTGGGCAGCACGACCCGGTCAGTACGACATCTCTCACGGCGGGTTCCACCTGCCAGGTCCGGTCTTGGGCTGTTCCCTGAGTGGCTGGCGCCCATCGTTCCACGATTGTGTTCCTGATTTGGGAGCCTCGATGGAGTCCCTACCCTCGTGCCCAGCCGGCTGCGATCTGGCTCGCGCCTGCCCCTGGGATATCCAAGGAGGAACACTCACGAGTGTGGTTGACAAGACCTGTTCCCCGCATTGGAGCTTGATCCTACCGCCAGCACGCCTCCGAAATAGCCATGGCCTGCCATTTCCTTCCCCATGGAGCGGCGGGGCTGTGGTTACTTCAGACACAAGCCGATGAAGGCAGGTTCCACCGAGGTCTCTCCCCGGACCTGATCTGCGTGAGGCGACAGCAGCAGATTGGCCGCCACTTCGACCATCAGCGACACTCCCGGTTCTCTCCCCTCCCGCCGTGACACCCCCCAGTCTTTCCCCGCTGCGGTGCCTTGACAGGCCGCATCCTTCAGCTTGCCAACCCGGGCTAGCGTAGGTCAGCGGGCTGATCGTGGAGAAGACCCAGTTTGTTGAGTCTCGGCAAAGCTTGTGAAGAAGAGGTCGGTGTCGAGAGCGTGGGACCGGGAACTGTGGGTTCATGCCCGCTGCGGGACCTAAATGCCTTGGTATCCCCAGCGCTCCTCGTTTCCTGCCCCTCCCCTCCCATCTTCCCCCAGTTCCATCCGCTAGCATTCGGTTCGCCCCGGCAGCATCTACGGACAATGTTCGACAAACTCGAGAAGACGGACTTCCAGGCGAGCTGGAAGGCCGCCAAGGCAGCAAATTTCCCAGGGACGGGTGTGTCTCCCGGCATGGGCGCCTTCCACGCCAAGCTTAGAAACCGCATCCCGACACAGATGAGGAGGACGCTGTCAATCTACCTTCTCTGCGTCACACTCTTCGTTTTCGTTCTCTATGCCGACGTTCTCGGCTTCGCCAAATCCAGACCAATAGTCATTAGGCATGTCGGGTCTTCAACATCACGCGCCTCGACGTCGTCCTCGCAGCCGTCCACCCATTTCCCAGGAAAGATATGGCAGACATGGAAGGTCGATCCGTACAACTTCGCCGAGAAGGACTACGATACCGCACGTTCCTGGACCAACAAGAACAAGGGCTGGCGGTACGAAGTGCTCACCGATAATAACGACTTGCTTTACGTTGAGGAGCAGTATGGCCCGAGCGGCATCAACCGTCCCGACATCATCGACTTCTACCGCGTCCTCAACACTACCATCATCAAGGCTGACCTGCTTCGATACATGATCATGTACGCCGAGGGCGGAGTTTACGCTGATATCGATGTCGAGGCGCTCAAGCCGGCAACCCGCTTCATCCCCGCTAGATACAAGGCCGAAATACAAAACATAGACATGTTGGTCGGAGTCGAAATCGATCAACCCGAGTTCAGCGGCCATCCGATTTTGGGCCAGAAGTGCATGAGTTTCTGTCAATGGACGTTTATGTGCAAGCCAGGCCTCCCCGTGATGATGCGGCTGATCGAGGGCATCATGGCCTGGTTGACCGACGTCGCTGAGGCGCAAAGGGTATCGATATCTGACGTCCAGCTCGACTTTGACGAGGTGATCAGCGGGACAGGACCATCCGCCTTCACTGCCGCAGTCCTCGCAGAGATGAACGCTCTTGCGCCAGGCGAGCAGATCACATGGGACCGCTTCCATTCCATGGACGAGTCGAAGCTGGTCAGCCGCGTTCTAGTCCTCACAGTCGAGGCATTCGCAGCTGGCCAGGGCCACTCGGACTCAGGGAATCACGACGCGCGTGGTGCACTCGTCAAACATCACTACCACGCCTCGAACTGGCCAAGCAAGCACCCCCGCTTCAGCCACCCGGCCTACGGCGAGGTTGAGCGCTGCAACTGGGACGTGGAGTGTGTTCGTAAGTGGGATGCGAACGTCGAGGCATACCGGACGCTCTCGGCCGAGGAGCAGCAGCGGAAGATCGCCGCCCGCAAAGCCGAGATTGAGCGCCAGATAGAAGAGGCGAGGCGGATGCAGGAGAAGGCGATACAACTCGAGCAGCTTGGACTATCGCTTAGGAAGGCTCAGGAGAACAGGGCAGAGAGTGAGGACAAGACGAAAGGTGACACCGCAGCGGGTGCCGTACCGCCCGGACAACAGGTGTTTCCCCCACAGAGACAGCGGGTTTTGGGGATGCAAGATCCGGAGGAGGACCAGGCAAAGGTATTCGGGGGCAGCTGATGACGGGTGGAAATACGTGCCCATGTTGGAAGAGACGTGGAACGGTCGTCGATTTTAGCTTGTCGGATACATGGATGCATTTAGCGGTGTTCGTTGGGCTGGGGTAGCATGGAGTGCTATATTAGCAACATTCTTGTGATTTGGAGCGGGATGCTGGTCTCAATATGCCGCTAGTTCATGTGGGTGATGATACCCTTTGGGATTGCATGTGTTCAAAGTCTTGGTTGGTATTTGACTGAGAGATGAAGACAGTATATACTCGCTGGTTCTTTTCTTTTATAGACCAGCCGTAGCGTTCACGCGGCCAGATCCCTCACATGTGCGTCCATTGACGCCACCGCATGTAAACGGGACAAGTCCACTCCCTGTGACGCTGACAGGCATCGCAGCGCTTCCAGCTTGGACCTGAAGCAACACAGTCTGCTTCAACGTGATAACTAACCCGATTACAAAAGCACCCCGATCAGCATCCTTCGTCTTTCCACCACACAATCACAGGAAGATGCAACTCACCACCATCCGGATAATTCTCTGCGCCCCAGGCATAGCTGAAGTTCGTCGCATTGCACGACTTCTCTTCGATCCTGGTGCTGGGATCTTGGCTCCATCTGCACAAGATTGTGGTCGAGGGCGCTTTTGAGTGCGTGCTTATAATTTCGCTCCAGCGCCAGCCGGTGGCGGACCCGCCGTGCCGTCGGATAATGGTCCAGTATCCTGCGTCTGGGAGGGGGAGGGAGGCTTGAGAAGCTGCTGTTAGGGCGAGGGTGGTGAGGAGGAGGATTGGGAGGTGCATTTTGTGGATTGTCGGTTGGCGAGTTGGGAAGTTGGTGAGTTGAGTGGTGAGGTGTAATGAGGGAGAAGTTATGATTGTTGTGGTTGTTGACGGAGGTCGAGGATGTTGAATCAGGAGTTGCACAGATATATCATATCCCAGGGGAGCTATTAATACCGTCGCGGAGAAGAAGAAGCTTCATTGTCGATCTCGCTACCCGCACGGTTACATTAGAGCCTCACATCGCTTCCTCCCGTATTCTCGCCAAACTTTTGGAAGTAGGCTATATTAGTGTCGTGGTATTTTGTCGTAACGTAGCATTTTGCCGGTGGTTGGCGCGGTACGGAGGGAGGTTTTTGTAGGGCCACGCAGCTGTCAAGGGGCATTTATCACGGGATGTATCGCTGTATGGACCCTCTCGCGTAATATCGCAGTTTCGAGACGGATGAGCGCCGGTTCGGGAGGCCGTTTAGGGATATCGTCAGTCGGCACTGTCGACGCTTTCTTTTTCTCCGATCGTAGCTGAGCGGGGATTGTTGTTTTCGTGCAGTGGCTTCTCTCGTATTTACTTCGATAGTCTTGCAGTCATGTTGCTCACAGCCAATGAAGTGCGACAGCTTGATGGTCCCCTGATGTTTTGCTTGGCCCGCATAACCATTTGCTTGGAGGTCGAGCACGTGAACGTCTTGTTTGGTTTCTTTAGCGGCAGGAGATAGGCGTCATTGCTAGGAAAGTTGCAGCCGTCAGAAGGTTCGGGCTATAAACCCTAATCCCGAGTTAGGTAAGATCATATTTCTCTTGAGCGGTCTCGCCCAATCGAAATTCAACCTTCACCACTGCACTCCGCTTTTTCATTCCCTTCCCATACCAGCAAAACTGCCAGCGGCAGGCGCGGCGACGTATGCTCGTATTCATGGCCATTTCCAATGGAGAGAAATGCCGGGCGAGACGGTGCCGGTTCTATTCGATGACGCCCTCAGCCCACGCTCCATCCGAGTCTTTGAGCATGCGTCCATTGGGGATTGCGCCAGCAACCTCCTTCGCCGCAGAATTTACACAGCGGATATATCTGGACAACCAACCATGAAGAGAAATATAACGAAGGGAAAAGAAGGGAAAGGTGTCTCGTGGAAGCAGTGGTTCCCTTCCATGGTCGCCGTCATTCTGATCCGCCTCTCTGAAACTACCAGAATGAGCCATCCTGATATCGAAAACAATCGCATCAGTGCCCGAGTCTTCACAAGAAGAAGGCTACAGGAGACACTGCTGCCTCTTCTTCTTGGACTCAAGTGCAGCGCCCAGTCTCAGTCTGATTGCTTTGAGTTTGGTTTTGTTCTGAGTGACGAAATTGGCATGGAAGGTGAGATCAACACCAATTCTGCAAGGACGGCGATCTGAAAACATCACTCATTTCTCCGGTGATGGCTGAGCAACAGTGTTTGGGTAAGGTATCCTTTCTTCCAAATCCCTGTACCAAGCATCTCTTGGAGGGTCCGAAAAAGCCCCGAACACAAATGCTATGCACGGGATCACTTGCCTCTTGCGAGAAGAGAACTTCGAAAAGCGGCCTTGTGCTGTGCTTGCCAGGTTCAAGTTGTCGTTTATTGCTGTGCTTTGAACACAGGCGTGACATTTGGTGCTGTGGGGAACGAGAGAAAGCAGAAAGGTCAGGTGAAGTAAGGCATTTGATGATGAAGGGAGGGCCAGGTACGAGGTGACCTCTGTCTGGACTTGACCGCAGCGTCATCCAAGACACGGTCGGTGGAAGATGTTCGGTAGTCTTGCGGTGGTTGTGGGACGTTTCTGAGGGCTTATGGGCTCATGGAGTACATGCAAGCCATTCACTGAATCACATCAGGGTGTACTAAACATCTCAATGCTGAAAGCGCTTAATTTATATAATCCCGCCCCAACTTAATCCATGATCCGCCTATCGAGGCCTTCGCTCAATAAAAAGAGCCTCGGAAGGCGAACATACCGAATCCTTAAGGGTTTACTTAAACAACAACCTCCCGAGCCCCATCTTCGTAGACCCTAATGGTCGGGGTTGTATCCATCCCGTGCATATCCGCGAAGCGGCAGGCATCGTCATACCAGCAGCTCTTGGGATTCGGGCAATGATGGCCCGAGGTGCACCAAGCATCTCTGCACTGCGAGCCCGAACCACAAGGCAGTCCGCGAGCTCTGGACCGAAGGATAAGCTGATCCGCAGCCGCGAGTCGCTCTCCGTGAATATAAGGGCAGCGACCGGTCACCTCGAACTGCTTGCAAGTGCCAAGCAAATGGAATCGGTTGCAGAAATTGGCTCCGTTCTTCTCCGTCTTCTTATCGAATGCGTCTCTAGCGGCTGGGTCGAATTTGGCCAAGGGCACATCCACGCGTTCATCGTCTTTATTGAGCTGGTAAAAGTTGCGCTCCTTCGCAGGCGTCTTCTTCTGGGAAGAGATATCGATGACCTGAGCTGCGCCGCTAGCAGTTCTGCCAACGGCAGCCCAACTACCAGGGCGAGGATGCTCGTTCTCCTTCGGGTTGTTAAGCGTAGAGACCGGCGTCGGCGGCTTAGCTGATGCTGAAGTCGGAGTCGAGTAAACAGCCGAAGGCGAAGTGACAGGTGCCGAATACGTCTGGTACTGGTTCTGCGACAAGATGGGGAGGCCGCCAAAGCCCGGGGGCGGCATCACCGATCTCGACGGTAGGGGATCAGAGCGGAAGATATGGGGGAGCGAAATGCGACCGAAAGGCAGCTTTCTGAAATCGGCTGCGGCGGGAGTCGTCTCCAGCAGGGTGATCTTATGGTTGTTCCGGAAAGCCTCCAGAAAGGTTGCATAGCCATTGTCGTGGCAACCTCCGAGAATGAGAGCGCGGCAGTGAAGATTCTTCTCCATTACCTCAAAGACCTTCCGAACCTTGTTATCAGCCTGCTCCTTGCCATAACCAACGTCGACGAAAGAAAAGAGCGGCTGGGCGCGACAAAAGCCACGGGCAAATTTTGTAAGGGAGGCTCGGTCATCGGCGTTCTTAAGGGTGCCAGAGTTGAAGAGCGCCTTGGACAGGCCTTCGATACTGAGAACGACTTGGACAAAAACTTCGAGATGCGAATAGTTATACTTCTCTTGGAGGCGAGTCTTAATTTCGGCAAGAAGCTCGTGCGCTGCAGCACTACCGCCCTCTTCGCCCTGGGCAATAAGATCCTCGCGAAACACGGCCCCGTCGCCGTCGATGATGACATAGGCGAACGGGGATGATTCCTGTGAAAGCACGCGCTGTGAGCAGATGGAACGGGGGCCCCAGGAAGGGATGGTCACGCACAGCATATGATTTAAGAGTGTTCAGCTCGCGCTCGGCGAGACGATGCTCCTTCTCCCAGACCATGGCATTGCGCTGCTCTCTCTCGCACTCGGCGCATTTGGCACGGTACTTGGTGATAAGATCCTCGTAAGCAGCCCTCAGAGTGTCCTCGATATTGACGCGGGCCTGGATAAGCTTCTCAAAGGTCTCCAAAGGCGGCAGGTAGTGCTGCGCCGGGTCGTGGTCCTCGTAATGGCCGCTCATTTTGACTGTGTGGGCGCCTGCAAACGCAATCCCGACGGTAATTGACGATGCGATGAGGTGAAAAAAATGCCGCGAGACAGGACGACCGCCTCGGTACTACAAAAGTGATGTTCTGTATTGATTGCGAACTGACCAGATGCAAGGCAGGCGACGAAATAAACGCTGGATGTGGTGAAAAGAATTGCGGCTTCGCTGTGCGTTGGAGGGGAAGAAGCAGAGTGCCAGCCTAACTGGAAAGAACGAGCTGGTGAGGCCAGTGCGTCACGTGGGGGCAACGCGCCACCCACCACCAGTGGCGCGTTGCGTTTGCGCGTTGAGTGCCCTGCCCAGCCCAATGTCTATTAGGCGCCGACGTTGCGCCCGGTTGCCTGCAGCAGTCGTGCCACGATTGGCCAGGGCTGTCACTCACTTTCGACTGCTGAAACAGCCCCGACGCATACCGACATCGACAGCGACTGTGCGACCGTGAATTATGCTAGCTGCGGACTGTGCTCGTTTGTTTGCTCTAGACCCGACGGTTTTCAGGTTCACATAATATTTGGCGCGGACTGAGGCTGTCGGAGAAACATCTCGTGGATTCCCGTTGCAAGTGCTCCTGACGATGGACCATGGCACCGGTCAAACGAGATTTCTGTGGCAAATGCGCGTTTGCAGTCAAGATTCGAGCCGGCTCAAAACTACACAGTGCCGTGAAGGGCGGGGAGCGGCTTAGGGGGTGATCTTTTTCTCGGAACGCAGCGCTCGGAACCCTTCCGAGTCATTATTTCCAAGGAATGATCGGTAGCGCTCGGAGGCTTTCAGCGGATTTCCGAAAGCCATTTAGCGGCATCTGAAATTGACCATTCCGAGCGCTGCATTCCGAGGAAAAGATCACCCCCTTAACTGATCAGTCACTTCTCAAAACAAACACGTCACGGTCTGGTCGTTTTCAAACTCTCAACCCACCCATCTGGGCAAGGTCGATTTTTATTAGAGCTACCTACACCACCGCCTCATTTCCTCCTGGGTCTTCAGGTATCTCGCAGTTTATGCGATCATCTCGGGCAGCCCGGATCCTAAACATCGCGACATGCGATGAAAATGTCGTGCACCCCCTTCCGAATCACCGAGCCATACATCTGTCTAAGTCTTTCCAAATGGTTGGCCCGGTAGTCGATCTTCTTCGAAATCTTCAACTCTTGCCATAGTTCAATCCTCTTTTCGTTCTGCAGGAGCAGTAGGATGCTAAACAAGATGAGAACTTGAAGGTCGACCGTCACAATCGCCCCATCCCTCATCCACCTTGGATCTGTGGTGGGTCCGTTTCGGTACCAATGCTCACGATCGTACAACGATCGCAATACAACCACGATGAAGCGGGCGTATTGCATCTCAACTTCGGTGAGCATGTACATCGTATCGTCGAGATGGCATTTGCCCTCTCGAACAGGACAGAGTGCCACGTCGTGTGCACTGGAGTTGGTGCGATCTAACTCATCATATACATATTTCACCACTCCCCTGTAGTTCGGCGTCCTCAGGTCGCAAATCTTCTCTCCGTGAAACTTCACGAAAGCCTCTGCAGCTTCCTTTAGTGGGGTGAAGTCAAGGAGGTCCCTCATTTGGTTAATGCTGGAGCGCGTTGAGCCAAACCCAACGATTTTGGAGAGAGCCTTGGCCCGTCCTTTGGGACTAATGCGTTTATACTCACAGAGACCGCAACAAATGGTTGTTGGGACAGTGTGTCGCGCAAGGTGCTGTATTTTCTTTCGCTGAGCTCCAAGTTGGCCTTGACCGAGAATGAGGTCAGGCAGTTTTTCTTTCGGGCCGAACCAGCCAGAGAGGTATGTGGTGATGGGCATCGCTAAGGCTTTGTGTACTTCGGTGCCTATGATCTGAGCAATCGTTTTCTCCTTGGGGGGTCGTCGAGTTGTCGAGTCAAGAATGGATGTCAGAGCTCAGACCAACTTCCAATATCGGATGGACTGGATCTTTTATATCCACACGTGTAGGCTGGGCTTCCCCCCCAGCGAGCCTACGAGAACAACGGCTTTGGCAACTTGGCAGTTACGTCAGTTCAATAAAGCTGTTCATAGAAAATGCTCGCTGGCAGGTAAAGCCAGCGAATAACTTGCAACCTGGACAGTTTCACTCACATAGACAATTTCACTCAACATGGACAACTCCACTTATACCTACACCATTTCACATTCACCTGCACCCAGTCAACTGCCACTTTGCGCTCAAAATCCACCTTTGAAGTTTGAGGAAGCCTGATGAGTTCCATCTTGTATGGCGAGAGATGTGTGTCTCGTCCCTCTCTCAACTGGTGTCGCTTCCGTAGGTGGTGTTGGGTAAGCAAAGGATGCAGCCACGACATCTTAACAAACATAACACATGCTGAGAGTTACATCCCTTGTATTTCAAGCTTTAATTAATACCTTCACCCTTTATCTATCTATTTAGGCTTATTTAAGTTATTTATCTACTCAGGATGCTAAATTAGTAAATTTAAAAGGAATTAAGTAGCTTTAAACATTAGCTTTTCAGCAATGTCCAGGAGCAAAAGTAGCTAGTGAATAAGTATTGTAAGTTCACTTCTTACTGTTAATTTCTAGCCACTGAGCACTCTGTACCGCGTACCTTATAGTGTGGTTACGTACCCCGAAACCCCCAGTTAAATCCTCTGGGGTTCCAGAGGGTTCCAGAAGATTCTAACCCACTCCAGGGCCCCAAGGGCCCCCCGGAGCACTCCGAACCTTCTGGAATTCAAGGGGGTTCCACCCCCTGAATCCAGTGGGGCTACTGCCCCACAGAATCAACTAGAACATCACAGTGGCCACGTCAGCTACTACGTCAACAGAACCAGGTAGAATGGTTCAGAACAGTACTATTCTATTATTGTATTAGTTAGTTCCACTTTACAGAAGGCTCTGGAATTCTTCCAGAGCCTCCCACAGCCTATAACTGTCAGAAAGAAGAGTCTGGAAACCATCAGAACAATGGATTTGTAACTATTGCCACAGACACGTAATTGTAGCCGCGCGGCTTTGCCACACGGCTTGCCACTATTCACAGCTATAAGGAAGGTTCTCTGGCTGAGCCAGAGAGCCGAGAGGGGAAGAATCACGCAGTTACAACCCCTTAAATTCCACAGAATTCAGAGTGCAGCGCTTCTAACAATAACAGGCTCTCTCCTCTCCTGTATCTAATTCTAGTCAAGCAAGCAGATTCTCTCTTCAGCGGTCATAACAGCTCAGTGAGTTGCAACTTACTAAGCTCTGCAACCCAGTTGTTTTACAGTGATTATACAGAGGTACTACCTACTGTAAGTCAACTGTAACTGCTTTACAGGCATTGTATTACAGGTCTGTGCTTCGCTTCCCTCAGCAACTTAATAAGCTCTGCTGTTGTATAGCAACACTGTACACCAACGCAGTGCTTTGCATTCTTCTTTGTAGCTATAGTATTATATAGCTCTGTGGGTACTGTACTACAAGCCTGCTAAAGCAAGCAACTTCATTCTATTCCAGTCATTGTACAAGGCACTGCCTTCCGGATCCTCTTGTTTCCAGCGCTAATATTCGCTGCAACAACCCTCTTACAGAGGCACTGCCTCTGTAATTCAAGCCATTTGTTTTGCTTCCTACAGCGCTTGCAGCGCTGTAGCACGGCTTGGACCAGTACTGCACTTCTTCTTCTAAGCCACAGCCCTGTACTACAGGCCCGTGGGTTCCTGAAGTTCAACAATATATAAGTTCTGTTTACCTTGAATTATACCCATCTGGCTTTGGATAATCATTAACTAAAGGATTGAATCTGTATTCTTACTCCTTTATTATTATTTAAATACCCATTAACTTAACATAAATCCTCTTAGTAATTCAATTATTATAAGTAGAAACTACTGTCACTCCATGGACTAAAAACAGCCGTTGAATTTTATGTATTTTTATTGCTGGTTGTGGTATCACTATAGACCCATAAGAACCACTGTGATAAAAAAACGGGAGAATGCCCCACTGAAATGCTGCTCATCGTTGGCTGTTCTTCACCAGTACTCGGGTTCTTGTCGGTCGTACTCAGCGCCTACCTTTGCATTTCTTGCGGGCGATTCCCATTTGAGTAACATGTCATTTCATTTCGTGTCCAGAAGCGAGGTTTTGGCCCACTCGTGGTCTGGCCCGACATAGCGTTGGACGGCGCGAGCCCATATGCGCGCACAAATGCAGGATACTGCCTTGCAGGCGCATTCCCGCTGAAGGCATATCGATCGGACGAAACAGCTCGCATGCGGCACAAACGGAATCAAGGGTCACGGGGGTTATTTTCAAGTTTCAATTTTCTTCAATCTGCTTTGAGATTTGTTGCAGATTCCACGCCATCATTATTCATCACGTCAAAGAGTCTTGCTGGGTCAGCCACCGCAGAGTGTCTATTGATAACTGCAACGATGGCTAAGCATTTGACTCTGAGTCCGATTCCGAGTCATCACTGTACGAGATGCTGCACTTCGCTGTTGCAAGAACGTTGATGAAAACTTCGCGGGCTCGGACCCCAAGGTTCTTGCCCTTCTGGATGAACGATCCGGGATGGACTCGGTACCGCAAAGAACGTTCGATCTCATGCCAAAAGCGAAGAAGATGGTACAAAAACCACACTTGCTTGGGTACATCCATCAAATCACGTCGTGTGAGCCATTCCATGCCAGAGGTTCTTGATGGCGGGGCCGCATTCCCCTCCTCTCCGGTCGTGTTGCTGCGGCCATAAGCGTCCCGCAGCATTAGTAGGACGAACCTTGCGTACTGCTCGTCAGCATTCCGGATGAGGCGCAGGTCAAGATCTGTCAGTGAGCACCTACCGCTGTTGAGAGGGCAGGGTTCGACTGTCTTCGCTCCAAATCCGTTTGCGTCGAGACGCGGAAGAACAAGTTTTAGGACGGCAATGTAGTCGGGTCTTTCGTTGTTCCTAACGGTGTAGTTGTTGAAAAACTCGTTTGTGTGGTCCAAAAATGCTTGGGAGTCGAACAGCTCAGCGAGGTGGCGAGATAAGACACCTGCCCGGGCAAGGGGTTCGAAAGCCGCCGTCTTGAAAAGGCGGGCCGCACACTCTTCAGGACCCAAGGCGTCGACGCCATCTCTGCCGTGTAGCAGTACAAAGCGTCGAATTGAGTTTTCGGCATCGTGGCCGGGCTTTGTGGCAAGTCTGACTCTACTACAAATTGTGGCCCTCTCCTCGTCGCGAGCGAACTGGAGGTGGCTGCCTTTGGGAAGGTCCCCCCACGGAATTAAACCGACGCTCAGCTCATCAAATTGTCGTGCCATTGTAGCTGCCACTGCGATGACAGTTAGAATTCTGCGTTCAAGTTTCCGATGCACCGAATCGAAGCTCAGTAAGGTCGTAAGTACCTTAATGTCAGAGGCGATATGACTGGAATCGCTAATTCAAAATGAGACTGAGTCTGCCGCAATATATATGGACGGCCAGTCCTGCCGTCAAAGGGAATGAACAATCTGACTGCCCTTCAACAAGGAGTTCATCCTTACGCAAAGGCGCTATGCTTGAAATAGTAGCGGCCTTTGGGCTCCTCTACAAAGTCAACAACCCACCCCACAACAGTTGTTCCAAACACAATGACCTGTTACTGGCTGTCTTTGGGTTCCAAGGAGGTTGTTCCATCTCAAGAAGCCCGCAATCATGCCATAACAAGGAGTCCAGTCTTCGAGAGGGGATCTGGAAACGAACAATAGGAGCAAAAGAAGAAACCCCCGGGCCACCACACAGTCCCGGGTTTTCAGCTCCCTTCAGAACCCCATCCTATTTCCCAAGTCCATGCTGCAATGCCACCTCATTTTTGCCTCATCTACAAGCCACGCATAAAACACCACAAAATACGAAAACACATCATTTCGTGGTCGCATTTCATTTGGCTGCTAACCCCTTTTCCTTTGTTTTGATAACAGGTGGTAAGTAAACGTTCAGCACGGCAGGGCTGCGACTGAATACACCCCGTCTTAGGCTAAAGCTCTCCACCTTAGCCAACAACTCTGATGGTCGGATGGTGTAGTTGGTTATCACGTCAGTCTAACACACTGAAGGTCCCCAGTTCAAGCCTGGGTTCGATCATTTTTTGCCCTTTTTTACAGCCCCTCTGCGACATTATCACCAATCTCGGCGATGCCTTCCTTTTTGCATCTTTGCTCCAAATTCCGCCTAGGCGACCCCCTAGGAGCTTGATCCAATCATACCCCGCCTCAGCCAACGCGGGTCATCCTCCCGTTGCAGCGCCACAGGATCGGCGCTTGGCAAACCGCGCCGCAGGTCTGACATCCCCCACCGTCGGCATTTAAACCCGCTGAGGCCCGCGATCCTCCGGGACGCGACATTTCGTCGGATCATGAACACCCGCCCCCATCGCCGCCATGCTCAAGAGGAAATCGCACACCAAGTCGCGCAGAGGCTGCACGAACTGCAAGACCCGGCGCATCAAAGTGAGCAACCACCCCTGCAAACTAAGAAACATGACATTCACACCTCCAACAGTGCGACGAAACCGGCCCTCCCTGCGCGAACTGCGCCGCGCGGACCTGGTCAACAGAGAAATGCACATACGGCGCCGTCCCCCCACGCCTCCCTGACAGGAACAAGCTGCCCTCACGCCCTCACAATCCAAATCCCACCGCCACCGCCACGACACTGACCGCAACACCAACCCTCCTCTCGCCCACGTCCTTCTCCAGCACCGCACCCGGCGACCGCCTCCTCGAGCTCGAGCTCCTCCACCGCTGGTCAACCCGCACCTGGACCGCCTTCTTCGCCATCCCCGAATGTGAACCTTACCTCCTGGACCATCTCCCTCGCCAAGCTCTACAGCACAACTACCTCCTTTATGCTATCTTCGCGTCCGCGGCTATGGATCTCGCTATATCCTCCTCGTCCTCCCCTTTTAGCAACTCACCCTCCTACTCAGCCTCCCCCTCGAGCTCCAGCTCCAGCTACACCCACTCCCCCTCCCGGTCACACTACCTCCGCGCGGCCCTCGAATACGGCACCCTCGCCAGCGCCTCCTTCCGCTCCCAAGTGCACACCGTAACCCCCTCCAACATCGACTTGGTAACCTACTTCTCCAGCATGGCCTCCATCGTCAGCTTCGTGGCACCACCCGTCCCCAACGAGCCCATCCCCACCGCCCTCGAGCGCATCACCGCCCTAGTAGACACCCTCCTCGCCTCGGCGCGCATCAGCATGCTACAAGTGCAATGGCTCCTTGATAGCCCGTGTCCCGCTCGGGCGATCGCGAGAGGGTACAGCGTTAACCTGAGCTTGATGGAGGGGCTTGATCCCAGCACGAAGATTGCGATTGAGCTGCTCACGTCGGTGTGCAAGCAGGTGTATCTCCCTGACGGGCGAGCGGCAAAGGATGTGTTCGCGTATAATGTTGCGGTTGGGCAGACGAAGTACTCTTTCGCGGAGGAGCAGGTAGGGCGGATGCAGAAGTACTATGCTACGCTGTTTCCTATCGCGGGGGATGAGTTTGCGGCTGCTTTGAAGGCGAGAGAGCCGATGGCCTTGTTTGTGATTATGTACTGGGGAGTTCTTGTTGAGAATGCGGCGCACCGCGAATGGGGGGCCTGGACGGTGGGTGAGACGGGGAAGCAACTTGTGGAAGAGATATCGGAGATATTACTTGCGTCGCAGTTTTCGGAAATTCCAGGGGTGTGTGAAGGTATCGCCTGGACGAGATGTCAGGTTGGCCTGCCGCCTTTGCTGGGATGCTTATTGCCTGCGGGCTTGAGTGGTGTGGTGTCAGAAGAGGGCTGTAGTGAGAACGAACTTCAAGCCCTCATGGGCTCAACGGACTTGTCATCAGATTGGGAGTTGGCGGTGTTGGGCCCGCCAACAGAAGAGGTTGAATTACAATATGTTCATTAAGGATGATGATGCAGTACGAATACAAAAAGACTTCTCCCCTCTGTTGCGTACACCGGCGGTACCTAAGTCTTATCTGTGCTGGTCTCTGCCGCCGCGAATACGTCATACCACCTCATTCTGTCAAAGGGGTCGTAGGTTGTCTCACACACGCTTTCTGGAAGCTCGCCATTGAGCCAGTATGCCACCATCGCCTTGAATGAACACACCGATGGCGTGGACATGGTGGTGTGCTGTGAAACCAGCGCTAGTTAGCACCCAGAAAGTACCAGCTTGTCATCACGGCCACTTACACCTGTACCATTCACCTCTAGAAATCCGCTCCCCTCGAACGTAGCGCTCAGATTAAGCGCCGGCCGTAGTGGAGCTTGGGGATCGCGGGTATTGCTAGCGACCAAGATTGGATGTAAGGTCGTGACATTGAAATCACCCATGTACGTCTCTCGTGCATGCTATGGCCACTGTGCACAGTGTGCCTCAACCGACGCCTCCTCATGTCCCACCAGCCTGCTCGCCTCGATCAGATACCGAAGCTCAGGAACCGCTTTGTTAAACGACTCGGTTCTTGGGGCCCGGTCGCCGCAGAGGATACCCCATAATGCATAGGATTTCGGAGGGACAGGCGTTGCTTGAACCGTGTTTGAAGTTGTCTCGATCATGGACGAAAATGCAGTCTGTTTTTCCGCGTTGGACCCGTACACCATTTTGGCTAAAGTCTCAGCCGCGTCGAACCAATCTTTCGAGTCGTGCAAGTGCACGGCAGTAAGTGACTTCCAGAAACCGGACTCGGCTGGTATGGACCATATGTGATGGGAATTCTAACGTGGGCGTCGAAGAAAGCCCATATGTCCTGCTCCAGTGCGGCGGCTGTCTTGTTCATTTTGGCAAGGGCGCATTTCGATGGGCTGGCTTCGACGTAGGATGTGAGGAAGAATGTGAACACCTCATTGGCGTCTGCGAGGTTGTTAAGATAGATAGAGTACCTTGTCAGTCATTTCTCGGGCCCAAAACCATCTGAAGTTGAGAACGGGATATCTCACACGTTTGAGTTAAACCAATCAGTAGGGTTGACGACCGCGTCTAAAATTATCTTGTCAATTTTATGCGGAAACATGGCGGCGACAGTGGCGCCCAAAACTGTGCCGTAGCCAAATCCCCAGTACCGAAGCAGCCCGTCCTCCCCGAGAGCATTAGCAACGCTGATGAGGTCTCGCGTAGTGAAAGCAGTGCCGATGAGCTCGGCCACATCCCTTGTATGGGGTTTGTTTCACAATTGTTGGCGTGAGCCCTGGCGTCTTCCCAGAGGCCCTGCAGTGCTGTGTCGGAATCGTCGCCAGACCACCGTATGTCGTTCTCGCCCCAATTGTTCCACCATACATTCCAGACTCAGTAGAAGGGTAGCAGCTCGCCGGTTCCCCGGAAGTCGAAAGCAACGAGATTATACAACTCACCGCTGAGTCTAGAAGGAGCTGTTAGAGTCTCTTGGGTGCGGATGTATCATTAGACATTGATGTACTTTTGTAGCACACGAACGTGTCTGCGAGCAGCCCCTCCAGCCTCCTCTCCTGGGTTAAAAAAGCCGAGCTGGATAGTTCCCCTGGAGAGCTATTTTGGTGCTAGAAACTTGAGAAGCTGGAGGTTGACTGTCTTCCTATCTGGCTGGGTATAGTCGAGGGGCACCGCCAGAGTCCCACATTCGATGGGAATTTTGGCGATATAACTGTCAAGTTCTGAACAAGGGCCCCATTCGATGGTCGAGCGAGGGACTACTCTGGCGGAGGCCAGGAGAGGGACACTCGACAGGAAAATTAGGAGCAAGGATCTTGCTGAAACCATGGTGAATAATGCTATGTATTGAACGAACCGAATGATCGAGATAAGAGCTGGGTGACCGTGGCTAGTCTTGGAGGGGAACGGTGAAGATGGTTCGTTGTTGGGGGTGGTGGAGGATGATGCTGCGTCGTTGGATCGGGCTCTCGCCGTGCGTCCTTGGAATCTTCCAGGTTTGAGGTGGTGGGGCTGAGCAATCGTTCTTTCCAAACGTGCTGCATCAGAACACTGGCCACGATGTCAGCGGAAAAACCTGTTGCCCTGCTTCCCGTCCGGAGTACAGGTGCGTCTCTGCAATAGCCGCGGCTAGGTGACGACGGGAGTTGCACGATCCCATGGTCGGCAGGACCGAACCCTCCCATGCCCAAGCTCAACTAAGCCACGTCCACTGGCCCGCATCCTGGACTGACTCCGTCCGACCAGAGCCTTTGCTCTTTTGCTCATGGCGGAAATGGCGGAAAGAGCGCATGTGTTTGGGCAGTAGACTCGGTGTGCTGTGGAAAATTCCGCGACAGGGGGTGGGACATCAGGCTCCTGTGGCAACCTCAGTTGCACCTCACAGCCTGGCCAACTGACCTTCTGCCTCTAACAAAAACAAAAACTCGCAAGAATGAGAGACCAACAAAAAGAGAGACAGCTCCACTTATCGCAGTGGGAGCAAAAATACCGTTGATTGCCCACTGCCAGAATTGAACTGACGACCTTGTCATTACTAGTGACACGCTCTACCACTGAGCCAAGCGGGCGGATGTTATTTGATGTTTTTTGAGGTCCTTCGTGGCGCTCATGGAGGCGGAGGGACTCGGCGAATGTAGATTTCCACACCGTCACGTTTGTTTCTCGGGGTGTCGGACCCAAGATGGCTTCAAGCTGTGTTCCAATGGTTGCACTCACTGCCGACTTCAACTACGGGGAACCGGAGGCATTAAAATACCCGCCACGGTTCATTTTCACCGCCGAGTTTACCCACAAACCCTGTCCGACATTAGCCATGAGTATAGTTTTTCTAGCGGAGGCAGAATTGGCAGCTTGCTCACTTATATTCAAACCGCCGGTACTGCTCCGTGCGGCTGCGTTCTCGCACACACCTGTCTAAAAGATCAGCACTAACACCACAAGCTTGGGACCGACCATGTCATCCCACACGCTGCGCAGCATCATCTTCTTCCTGTTGGTAACAACCATCGATGCCGCAGCCAACTTCTCTTCTCATTCGCATAGCGTGCTGCCGTCCTTCGAGCTACCACCAGCGTCCTCTCGACCGAAATTCCGATACTGGTTCCCTGATGCAAGCGTCCCGGCCAGCGCCGTCCAGTCAGATGTCGCCGCTCTTGCCGAAGCCTCCTCCGGGGGGCTTCAGTTCCTCGGCTTCTACAACCAAGGATTTCCCCCGATGTCGACCAACTGGTCCACATACGGTTTCGGTACACCCGCCTTCAAGGAGCTTCTCCGAGCGGCTTTGAAGGCTACCGCAGCTCACGGGCTGCTTTTTGACTTTGCGGTTGGGCCAAATACAGCTGCTGGTGTACCTGCCGTGCCCGGAACAGAGGGGCTGGCGATGGAGTTGGTGTATGGGGCGCGGACGGTCAACGTTTCGCAGCGCATACGGGGAATCCCGCCGGCGGTCCTGGAGTTTAACCACCAGCCGCTAAATGGCTGGGTCCATGAGCCCGAGAACTGGGGGCCAAGCGAGCTCGTTGCTGTTACAGCGGCGCAGGTCGTCAGCAGAGGGCGGAGAAGCGGAGGCGGGAGTAGGGCCGTGGAGCAGGTTGTTCTCAGGAAAGAAAATATCGTGGATCTCACAGAATCCGCGCGGAACGGCTCGCTGGACTGGACACCACCGACAGTACCCGCTCAGCAGGGACAGCCAGCACTGCCGTGGGTTGTCATGGCGTTCTACCAGCGCTTCTCGAACGAGAGAAGCTGTGTCTCGGCTGCGAAGCCGCCGTCATGGATCGGAAACGGATCCTGGATGGTGGACCATTTCAGTGCTGCTGGAGCAAGGAAGATGACCGACTTCTGGGATCAGCAAATTTTTGACGATGCTGAAATTGACGGACTCCTCCGGAAAGTCGGATCGTATTCCTGGGAGGATAGCATGGAAATGATGGCTCCGTTGTGGTGGACGCCGAATTTTGTCGAGAGGTTTCGGCGAGCTCGAGGATACGACCCCATCAAGTATCTTCCCGTATTTTTTCAAGCCAAGAATCTCTGGAACAGCTATGGCGAACCGTACGACTCGGCGTATGCGCTCGAAGGGGAGCCGACTGACGGCGGAAAGTACGCGGAAGACTACCGTCTTACCCTGACCGAGGGGTACCAAGACTACCTCCTAGAACACCAGAGATGGTCGGCGGCGCGCGGACTTGGGCACTCTACCCAGCCAGGGTATAACATGCCCCTCGATATGTCGTCTTCGATCCCTTTGGTAGCGGCACCGGAGCTCGAGTCTCTTGGCTTCGGTGAGTCTATCGACAACTACCGCCAGTTCACAGGCCCGGCGCATTTGTCTGGGCGTAAGACGATATCGACCGAGATTGGAGCCCAGCGCGGCGGCGCGTATGCCCAAACTGTCCCTACCCTGCTTGGCCTGTTTCGGGATTCCTTCGCTGCAGGTGTCAACACGCTCGTCATCCATGGGTTCGCGTACGGAGGCACCTATCCGGGTACGACATGGCCGGGATACACTCCATTCCAGTACGAGTTTTGTGAGATGTGGGGGCCGCGTCAACCGGCGTGGAGGCACTTGAACGATACCATGCTTTTTGCAGCACGGACGAGCGAAGTATTGAAGAGCGGTGTGCCCAGGGCCGACCTGGCATTTTATGCGTGGAAACAACCCTGGACAGCCAGGTCTGTATATCAAGGGGCTGATCTGAACGCTGCGGGCTATACCTTTGAATATCTCGGGCCGGAGAATCTCAGCTCGGCTAACCTGTCTGTAAAGGGCGGCGTTCTCGCCCCAGATGGCCCTGCCTACAAGGGCATTGTGATATGGGGCCAAACCAGAATAACACCGTCGGCATCCGCGGCGCTGCTACAGTTCGCACGCCAAAATCTCTCGATATTTATTGTCGGCTCGGTTCCGAACACCACCATCGGCGTGGTGGGGCAGCAAGAGGTTTCTGAAAATATGGCACGCCTTGTGGGATTCGCCAATGTGGCTATACTTCCAAGCACCGGGTTCGGTCCAGAGGTGCTTCAGGAGACTGGCATCCTTCCCAGAATCTTCGCCGAGAGTATAGATGGGGCTCAAAATTCTAGCCAACTGTTCACCGCGTGGCGCTCACATCTCGACAGCGGCCTGGAAACCGTCTATCTTCTCAACCGTGGGCAGGCGTCCACTTTCAGTGTTTTCTTCGCCACGTCTCCCGATGCCGTTCCGTATAAGCTTGATGCATGGACGGGAGAGCAGAAACCGTTGCTAGCGTATCTCCCGACAGATGGGGGCATCTCTTTGCAAGTCACCCTACAAAAGAGTCAGTCCACGATCATCGCCTTCAAATCTCACAACGCAACCGGCGGGGCCCAACCCCTTCACGTCGTCTCTCGTTCCCCAAACCTGTCTCGTATCCGACTCAACGAGAATGGCCAAATAGAAGCTTATGCAGCCGACTTTTCGGAGGCCTACGTCCTTCTCTCAGACAACAGGGAAGTGGCGATACCAGCAATCACGCTTGAAGACACCTCTAAGTCAACCGCAATATCCCCCATCACCCTGGGACCATGGGCGCTGTCAGTCGAATCATATGCCGCACCGGCAGCCCTTAGCCCAGAATCGGTAGCGTCGAACGTCGCGAAAATCACTATCCCGGCTCTCATCAGCAAACTCGTTCCGTGGACTCAAATCCGCGGGCTCGAAAGGGTCAGCGGTGTTGGTACGTACCGCAGCAGCTTTGCAACTCCTTCGCCGCCGAACACTGCCAACCTGAACGAGACGGTATCAATGGGCTACACCCTGCACTTCTCCGGCCGCATTCTCAACACCATCCGCGTTCGCGTGAACGGCGTCGTTGTCCCAGCCATTGATCCAGCGGCGCCGTCGCAAGGGCGGGATATTACTTCCCTGCTGAAGACCAGTGGGGAGAACGAGGTCGTCGTCGAGGTTACAAGTACTTTATTCAACGCCGTGAAGGCGCGGATGGGCGACTTGAGAAGTGTTGGGGCGGGGGTGCGGGTGCCGAGATACTATACGCAGGTGCAGTGGGCCGAGTTCGGACTGGTTGGTGATGTTGTGGTCAAGCGATGGCGACGGGTTCAGTTATCTTAATTAACTGATTTGAACTTCCATCCGCAGGAGAGTTTCGATGTCAAAATTTCAGAATACCAATTTTCGTCCCAGGAAAGAACAACTTCTCGTGGTACCTGATAGCTATCCAAACAGTGTTCCTGATTGGTCATCGGTACCTGAAGAAAGTGACCCCACCACCTCAGCAGCGTTTCACTCAGCACCAGGCACCAGGCACGAACGGTGACCTCATCAACCACATCTCAACCATCGCCGACATCGCTTCCCTCACACCAACACCAACTTACCTTCACGTCCTCCCGCGCCACCCGCATGCAAAAGAGAGCCATCCTCTCAATCCGCTCATTTCCTCGTCCTTTCGCCATCACCAACCCCTCAATCAGACAAACACCCCTCCATCTCCGCCCCGCACTCACCCCTCTTCCCCACCACAACCACACCCAACCCTTCACCATGTCGCACAAGACCCAAGAGCCCGTGATCACGCGCATCACCGACCTACCCACCTCCGAAGCAAAATGGGTCGCCCTCAAGAAAATCGAGTACGTCGACCAAGTCGGCAAAGCCCGCACCTGGGAGGTCGCCACGCGTAAAACCCGCGCCGAGTCCGCGGGCGTAGACGCCGTCGCCATGGGAAACATCCTTCTGCACCCGAATCGCCCGCCGTCGACGGTCATTGTGATTCAGTACCGCCCGCCTTTGGATGCTTACACGGTTGAGTGGCCGGCGGGGTTGGTCGATGCCGGTGAGACGGCCGAGGAGGCGGCGGTGAGGGAGTTTAAGGAGGAAGTGGGCTATGACTGCAAGGTTATCAGTGTTAGTCCGATCCAGGCGGCGGATCCGGGGATGAGCAGTGCGAATATGCAGCTGGTGATGGTGGAGGCGCAGCTTGGGGATGGGGATGAGTTGCCTGAGCAGCGGCTGGAGGATGGGGAGCATATTCAGCGGGTGGTGGTGCCGTTGTCGGAGTTTTATGACCGCCTGGTGGAGTACTCGAAGCAGGAGCGGATGATTGTCGCGGCGAAGCTGTTCCATTTCGCAGCAGGGATGGAGTTTGCGAGGACGCAGAAATATGGGATATACCCGAACTGAGCGAGGGATTTCCTGAACTTTGCCAATGTTCATATCGTAGGAGGGAGGTGGCTCAGTTTTTATCAGCGGAAGTTTTGAGAGGCAGATTTAGCAGGCTATAACTCCGTGCAACATCGGACTAGACACGAGGGGTCATCTTTACACCGGAAACAGACCACAGAGCCTTGTGTTTCTCAATATCAAGGACTTGGTTAGGCAAAGCAGAACGTTGAGTCTTTGATAGTCTTCGAGAAAACTGGACTGTCGAGTGAAAGGAAACCAACTTTGATTTGGAAGAACTCAGGACATATATTGCCATTAGACAGCCCGGTTCTTTGCCTTTTGGACAGTATTGCCATTTTGATTTAGCTCCGAACTATGTTCCCAGGCAAAACGCAAAGTTCACCTCCCTGGGCGCCGAGGTGTCCGTGGCCGATCAGCGGAGCTCGGCAAAACTTCGTGTCCACCACCATCATGAGTTGCATTTGTTGTCCTAGAACCAATAACAACAAGCCTGATTAGCTCAGCTGGTTAGAGCGTCGTACTAATAATAGCCTCGGTTATTAAATAGTCATGCGAAGGTCAACAGTTCAATCCTGTTATTGGGCATCTTCTTTTGCATTTTTGCCTAAGACTAATAAACCTTTTGAGGGCTGGCAAGAAGTGCCTCGGTCTTTTTTTGGTCTACTGAAGAAGAGCAGTGCGTGGTGGATCAACCCCGGTATTTGTCCAGGGAGCGGGAGAACTAAAATGGAGGGGAAGAAAAGGGGTAGAGTCGAGGAGTGTATTTAAGACAGTAAAATGGCAATAGGACAGCGCAACCCCATGAAGTATGAGCCAAATAGAACATCTATACGAGCCAGGGAACGATCATTTTTGCACACGAATGGTGGGATAGTCGAGGTAGATAGAGGGCTGTGTTGTGGCTGCGACAAACCGTTCCCGGTCCATTGCATTGGTAAGGGAAGCACTTTCACTACTGAAACATGAAGTTGGAGGATAGAGCGATGCTCGATTATTCCTCGCGTTGATACAAGATGAAATTCAAACTGACAACAGCATCGCTGCTCAAGAACCCCAACGACTAATGATCTCATCCCTTTTCGCACTTTTACCCCTGATCTTGACAAGTCCGGTATTGACACCCTCTAGCTTGGTGCGTACGTTCTCCAGCTCCTGGGCTAGCACTGCAATGGAACCCTCAATCTCGGGGTCCATAAGACGTACCTCTCCGAAGGAACTCTCGGCAAGGACAGAGTCCCGCACCAGCTGGACGGCTACCTTCGCGTCGGCAATCTGGGTGGAGGCTGCGCTTTCGAAAGATTGCTGAACATTTCGCCCCACGTCTTCGGCTTTGGCACGACGTTCGATGAGAGTCGACGCTAGTGAGCGAATCTGGGCTTCAGCGTCGGCGGTTCCTGAGTCATCTTGGGGTAGACTGATTACAAGGGTGCGAAGCAGCTCATCGAGGGGTGGCTCATCGCCGATCGCACCCGTCCCAGAGGATCGCCTCCGCCCTAGCTGCGTCCTGGCACGGACCGGTGACACAGCATTGCCGTGCCCACTTGATTTGCGGCGACGGGTTGGGGAAGCCGGGACAGCGGGACGCTCTGTCTTTGTTGGCAGCTCCACCTTGCTTGCCAGCTCGCTTTTCGCAACATCAATGACAGCGGCTGCGGCAACCTGGTAGGCTTGAAACTCCTCAAATCTCCTTGAGAGTTCTCCTGTATGATCCATCAAGTAATCGAGGCAGTCGTTCATCTGTGCTTGGTGTCAGGGCGCTAGCGCAAGGTCTGAGATGGAAACATACGTAGGTTACAGCCTCCTCCGACTTTGCGAGACCTTGGTCGCGTTTGGCAGCGAGATTCTTGAGGGCCGGTCCAAGAAACTGTTGTTCGACAGACATCTGGGCAACTGGAAGAATCTCAGCGTATAGCGACTCCAACTCTTCTTGGTGGACAGAAACATCGTCGGTGGAGACGCGTGTGGTGGCACCCGATCGCATCGATGAGTCAAGGGACTCGAGGTAGATGCGATCGAGTTTTGTGCGGACTCCTTCCACAGTGAATTTGATCAGCCTATAAGGGCATTAGTCCCTTGTTTTGGGCCTCCTAGGAACCGGGGGAAAGGGACAAGCTGACCTGGCGCATGTCTCACGCAGCGTGACGACATTGTCTTGCTCTTCCGGGTCTTCGGTTTCGAGTTCCCAGCCCAGCTTCTGGAGACTAGACAGAAGCTTGTCGTCGGAATGGAACAGGGCATCAGCTGTTTGCTTTACATCTGCAACGCCCCCGTAACCCTGCTGTTCTGACTCTGCGATTCTAGAATCGAGGCCTTGAGACAACTCCTCAACCTGGGAACATGTCAGCGACCCCTTAATCGGGGTTGACGTGCACATCGCAAACTCACCGCCGTAAGGATTGATCTACGCTTGGTCTCCCATGTCTGCAGCTGTGTGGATTCGAGGTTTGCCCGCGTCTCCGCTTCTTTTCTGCGACCGCTGACGAGCCGGCTGACAGCTTCGTGCTGCTGCTTCAGGGCCTCGGTCTGCTTGGAGATGGCTTCTGTGGACCGTTTCAGTTCCACGATGGCGTCTTTGATCTCCTGTTCGGCGAATGGCTGAACGGCCGCGATGTCCGTGGATGCAGCCAGCTTCTCGACCAGACCCGCTTTCTCCAGAGCGGCATACCTGCGCGCAGTTCACGCTCAGCATCATCCCAGGGAACGCGCGCATAGGGGTCCTACTGATTCAGCTCGTCGACTGAGAGCAAGGTGTCCGGGGTGACGTGAAGGGCCACCCAGTCGCGGACGGCGTTGTTGTGCTCGTCGTCGAACGCCGCCCTCACCGCTGTTGCATCGACAGGCGCGTCATATGCCCGCAGGGTCCTGATCAGGGACTCCACGTCCATGGTTGTTGCGTGCAAGCGAGACGAGGGAGGGATGCACTGTGATGGGAATCGCTGTTTCGCCCGACCTTTAACCAGGAGGCGCACTTTCGGTGAGGGTCGCTGTGCTGCGACGAGATCCGCGTGTGTTCTCCCAATTCAGTTGGGACCACTGGTCGTCGCTGCCCCACTCCCCGCATGGCGTTTCGGCAGGAGCTAGGGAGCCTGGAGCACCGGGTGGTCCAGGCGGTTCAAGGGACCCCCTTCCAGCAAATGCCGTGCCGTGCGCCAAGCGGGGAATCCCCAGCAGGCGCCGTGGTTACCCAAGGTACGTCCGTAATTCCCCATGAAAATACTCTGCGGTGAGCCGGGAAAACCTCCAGCAACATCACGGGCGGCTACTTTGCTTCACGCGGTGCTTCCATGATTAGATTCTCCTGCATCCGGGAGCTTTACTGTCCACGATGGGCATAGCGGCGGGTTCACAGATCGCCGTCGAATCTCGCGTCCTCACCATCCGAACCTCGCCATCATGATCGGATTTCGCCCTCTGCCTTCTCTGATCTCTACCCGCGCGCCTGGGACCCTCGCAGCGACAGAGCACGCACGGTTCCGGGGCATCGGCGTATGCATCGCCATATTAGGCCGGTCCGGTCCGGTCCGCCGCGAGCGCTCGGGAAAGAGAGCACGCAAAGGCAACTGCCATCCCCGCTTCCCAGAGCTCTGGTCGGGCTGACAAGGGCACCTACCAAGGCAAGGGAGCAGGCATACATACAGCGTAGCCAGCTAGCGGTGAGAGGCGGATACATCGCGATACTTACAAGGCCAACCATGGTAATGCCTAATAAAAGCAGCATTCGGGCTCTGCGTCTGTGTAAGGCACGGGCAGGCTGGGCAATGCGAGTCTGCCGTTGAGTTCTTGCCAATTGGTAAGGTATTCTTGCAAGGCGGTCAAACACCGCGACTTTGCCCAGCGTGTCAGCGAGCAGACGGCGCAAGCGTGCTGTATGTCCATGCGCGTGGAGGTCCCAGTGGACGCACTCAAATCCCAAAAAGGGAAATATCTGGACGAATTGCCAGCGATCGCCGAGCCCGATCGCCAAGACGACGCGGAAGATCTTTTCATCATGACACCGCTGCTGGCAGGCCGTACGGAACCGACGGACAGTTTCGGGTGAGCCGTCTGCCGGCCCTAAACTTGTCCGGACCAGACGTCCCGGCACTTCTGGCGCATGTGCTGCGGCGCCTCCGGGGTACATCCCCGATGTTTTGGCGTCTGATATGCAGGAAGGGTATGAGACCGACAGACGTCGACCAAAGTGGCTGGACAACCCACGCGCAGAGCGCACGCAATACCGCCCGCATTCTTTGTCAAACCATCTCCCAGAAAAGCAGTTCGCGGCGGTCAAGGGGTCCCGATCAGGGTGCCGGGCCAATTCGGTGTGCGCTGGTCCTGTTTTGGCCTTCGATTGGACATCGATGGACGTCAGCCTTCCGGGTCTCTCGCGTTTTGTCGTGGTCTCGATGCCCAAGCGGGAACGATCGTCTGAATTAACTCCTGGAGGCAACACAAAAGTGTGCGTTGTGTACGAGGAGGAAAGAGGGTGCCCAACCGGCGCTCGCAACGTGAGTGTGGAACGTCACCCACAACGTCCCCAACTGCCCGATAGCTCGACCGCCCGCGCTGGCCTCCAAGCAAGACCTCCCACGCACCCAAACGGAGGAAGATGTCGCAGCAAACACACGTCCGCCCTACACGCTTGGGCCAGAGACCGGCTCGAGCCGCAGCCAACCGCTGCTTTGGCGACGGGTGGCTGCATCTCCTCCGCCACAAATCGGGGCTCTGTTATTTCCTGATGCTGTCGTCCTGCCCTCTCTTTTCGTTTGCAACCGCCTGGCCTGCGCAGGGCAGGCAGGGTGCCAAGTCAGGGGTGGCTGCCAGGAACTTGTTGCTGCTCTTCTCCAGATTCCCCGATTGGGTCTCGGCTGAAGAGCGTCGACGGCCAGGAACGGCATGCCAGGCAAGCCAAGAGCCTCCCCGGCAGCTGCCCGGCTCGACTTGTCAAGTCTGACATCTGCCCCTCCCTGATGCGCCTCTCTAGTGTGTTACTGCGTCGTCTGGTCTTGCCAATCGAGCCATTGCGTCTGCGGGCGAGCTTCGCCTGGTCCTGTAGTAACGGCCGTTTGTGAAGGCGCCGCGGTGGCGTCAAATGGTGCGCTCCCAACCTAACTTGGTACTCGGCTCCCTTCCGGCACGGGACGGAATCCGGGAGTGAGGGCTGTTTATCGTTTATCATTCCCCATGGAAGATCACCCATAATTCCCAGCAAGTGCTGGTTTGGGTCTGTTTTGTCTGAGGGGTAGAGGCGCCTCTCCCATCGCTCCCGTCACCCCCCGGCCAGGAAATGAGAGACGTCAGATCTCACCTCGAGCCAACGGTTCGGCTCGCGGGCCATCAGGAGAATCGGGATTTCAGGTCCGCCAGGGGCCATGGCAACCAAACCCACCACACTACATTGCTGATAGCCGAATGCCGTGGAGTGTTTCGTCCTCCCCTTCACCCCTGCGCTCTCTTGCCTCGCTAGGGGTCTACAGACATTGGCTTGCGGAGGGCGTTTTGGTCCCTGTACCCTACACAGAGCCCCCCTTTGCTGCTCTGTTTGGCCCGGGCCTGCAGGCCATCGCGGCCCGGCGGATATGCGTCCAGGGGCCAGACTGAACCGCTCCCAGAAATAGGCGGATGCTCTCTCACCGACATGTTGACGTGTCGCTCATATTACATCACCCGCAAGCATGTTGTGAGCCCAACCGGGCAAACGCACCACGCCTGTGAATCGTACCCCCCGCCATCCTATTCGCTCGATCTGTCTATTGGGATGGACCCGAGGGTCCCACGGTGCGACTGGGGGACGGGCTATCCAGGGCGCGGTTCAAGGTATCCATGAAAGAATGTCGCCGAGAGGCTCCTGATCAGCTCTGGCACAGCATCCGAGCGCCCTCAACCTCGACAGCTCCGCCCCGCCGCGACATTCACCCCAGACCTGGAGCGGGTTACCTTGGCAATCCACTTGGGTAGCCCACTTCCCGGGCCTGACCCGGCCCCGCTGTGGGTGACAAGCAACCACATGGCAAGGGGTGTACAAACGCGAGACCTCTGCCCGTGGTGGCTGCCGCAGTATGTCCCAGACACCACGAGGGTAAAGAGTTGACTTGCAGCAGCCTCTTTAAGTCCCGGCTGCGGCCTCACTCCTGTCGCTACTCGCATCTTGCCTTTAGCCATGTCTCACTGCCTGACATATGCGCCGCTGTTCTGAAAGAGAGAGCGGATACCTTGCACATCCACTCGCGCCTCTTTGTTGTCCCTAGGCCTACATCTTGGCTAGCACCGCTGCCGTGGTGCTGGATCAAGACTGCTACAGCATCGTCCCATCTACGACTAACGCGACCTCTCATCCTGTCCCCAGGACCTATCACTCACGGCGGGAGCTACGTTCCCCCCCTCAGGCCGACCACCGTCTCGGCCCCGATATCCCCAGCGAGTTGGATTCAGCGGGACCAGTCGAGTCACCGCCAGTGTTGTTGAGGCCCCCGGTCTCCTCCACGCCCACAATGCTTCCCGCACACGCCGACATGGTTTCAAGACTCTGGAACGGCTTCGTTGCCGTTGTTATCGCACTAGTTGCGCAGCTCCTCCTCGCCGGAATCCATTCTCTCCTCGACAGCAGCGAGGTTGACTTCCCCCCAACCATTTTAGCGATGACTGGAGTGTTTGTTTTGTTGTCGGTCTGCGGCTGCATCATGCCGGGAGTAGATAGCTTCTACAGAAAACACTTGCAGGGCGCAGTTAGTCTCCTGTGTTTGGCGGTTTTTCGAGACATTTCTGACCTCTGGCAGGCGAACCTCCTGAACCGCCACATGTCGATCGGGTTCACGATACCCTTCGTTATGATCTGCAGAAGCTCCCTCGCTAGCCCACAGACCATTAAGTTGATCGTCCTATGTTTCAGTAGGTCACTGCTCTGTTGGTTCCATTCACGTATCTGACTGATAGCTTTAGTCCTTACCGGAGTGTTCAACACAGTTCTCTCATACATGGTCGCGTTGCCGCTCCAAACTTTGATGTCCCGCTGGAGCTACCACCCAGAGGATTCCGCCGTCGCCACCGAGCATAGCGACAAGAGCAACCCGGAGCCAAAGAAACTGCAATCCGGCGGAAATGTTTCAGAGAGCCCGGCGTCTACCTTGAGGACAACCCGCGGCAGCGTGACCCCGATGACAAGTCGCTGCCCAACACCAGCCGACAAGATGCTCGAGGACCAGAGACTTGACGAGGAAGCCTCCCCCACGAACCGATGGACCACCCTCCGCGACTGGGCCCTCCGAAACCCCATGTTTCTCCTCTCCTGGCTCCTCGCAATCTCCGTCGGCCTCCCTCTCCGATACGCAACGCATCACGACACATTCCTCGCCACCTGCCTCCTCTTCGCCGTGTGGTTTAGCACCCTCGCCATCCAGTCAGGAGTAAAACACAACCGCCACCTCCGTCCCTGGCTCAGCACCCTCCTCTCCGGCCTCTCCAACCCCGTCCTCTGGACCTCCCTCGCCATGATCGCATACATCTTTACCGACGGCGCCATCAGCGGCCGCTCACGCACCGAGATGCTCGACACCCTCCAGACACAAAACACCCTCTCATCCCTCATCCTCCGCAAGGCCACGGGAGACGGAGACGCACGCGCACAAGAAGACGCCATGGCAGCGGGCGACATCGCCTTGTCCATCCTCAACGCTGGCCTGGTGTCATGGGGCCTCAAGCTCTACGAATACCGGCGCCAGCTGCTCTCCAGCGCTGGACTGACGGTCTTCTCGGTGTCGTCGCTCCTTGCGCTTGGAAACGTCGCCTTGGGCCCGCTCTTTGCACACGCTGTTCGTTTGGGCCCTGCAAGTCGGGATTTGGCGTTTGCGGCGCGCAGTGTGACGCTCGCGCTGGGAAGTCCCGTCATGACAACGCTGGGAGGAGATGCGGGATTGAATGCCACTATGGTGGTGGTCAGCGGGATCATCTTCCAGATGGGACTGGGATTCGGCGCTGGCGCGTGGTTGGAGAGGAAGACTACGGTGTTGGTTTGCAGGTGGCGTCCTGTTTCCGCAAGGAGTGGTGACCTCGAGGCCCAGCGGTCGACGGACCACGGCAACGACGGGGATGACCCGCAGACTGTTGCTGCGGGCGTAACAATCGGCATCAACGCGGCGGCCATGGGCACGGCATACCTCTACGAAGTCAAGAGCGACGCGGCGCCATACTCGGCGCTGTCCATGATGGCGCTGGGAATCATGACAGTGGTGTTTTCCAGCATCCCGCCCCTCGCCGCGTGGGTTGTTCAGCGAGTGGCGGACGCATAGGCCACAAAGGAGACAGGGGAACAATCACAGCAACACAACTACGAAGCAAACAAACAACTCAACAACACAAAACATTGACGGCTCACGAAGGAATGATACTCAACGACCGATGTGGGTTTTATGGCGTTATATACCCCTTTTTCTTAACAGACGGTTGAGCGCTGGCTCCCGTATGGGCTGGCTTAAAGGTTTTCCTGGTGGCATTAGCTTACCTGGGTTGGTCTTTTGTCGGACACGGAGTTCAAGATGGAGGAAGAGACCAGAGAGGCGGATTATTGGGGCACAGCATTGCATTGGATATGGTTAAAAAGGGACATAGATGGCTTGGAAACGGAATATTTGGAGATCCATGGGAGTTGACGGACAAAGAGGCTATCATTAGCTATACATTGGAGCATCTTTTGAGAGTAAGCGAGCAAGCACATAGCAGTTTTGTTTATATCGGCACTTCACCAGGCGACCAGTAGTGAGGAAATAATGGAAAGCATGCGGGTCAGACGCTTGCTCTCCAAAGACTTTTGCTATGTTTACGAACAGAGTACGTGATGACACGCCGAATGAAGCCCGAAACAGATGCTCCTAAATTGCGATATAATGAATGTTCACCTTCTTTCCGAAACCATTTTCTCATGCCCTGACTGGTACATGGCATCCACCACATCGTCAAAAAGGTCTAAGAGAGTCCTCGCCTCCGAGTCGGAGAGGAGGAATCTTACTCAAGTCTGGTGGTGAAGATCGTCAGCAACAAAATACTCTGTATGAAGACCGCAAGTAGCGATACAGGAGCTCAAACAAACCTCTCGATCAGGTGCAACCCGCTCGCGGTGTCCACGATGCCAGAGATCTCCCCTGGCTTCAGGGCAAACGCGGCATCCTCGAACTCCTTTTGCATGTCTCCTCGCCCAAAGTAGCCCAGGTCGCCTCGCTTGCGGGCACTGCTGCAGTCCGACTCAGTCAGAGCCAGCTCGCCCAACGCTACCTTGCCGCCCTTGATCTGCTGCTCGTAACCCTGGATGATCTTCCACGCGTCGTCTTTGCCACGGGTAATCTCAGCCTATAGTTATTTTCGCACCTGGTCAGCCAACTCCTGTTCCCTTCGTACCCCACACGCGTGTTTGTTGTTGTGGTGTGTGGTGTGTGGTGGTGACACGGCTGCAGATCGCCCAGGGGCTGATGGATGCTCACCTCCCTCCAGCTGGATGGCCGCCGAGACTCCTTGTGCTTGACGAGCAGGTGGGCGGCGCGGATCTTTCCCGGCTGGGCGCCCTCGGCAACCAGGCTACTGCTGTGATACTTTGCCATGTAGAGCTTCAGCTTCTCCGTGTCGGTGCCGGCCGGGGGCTCCCAGCGCGAGTTCTTCTCCGCCGCGTTGAAGTAATAAGGCAGATTCTTGCTCTGGCTGTGGCGCACCTCCCAGTTTGGGGGCAGGCCCATATCGGCGTGCTACGAGGCGTCAGCAGGGGGCAATGGGATGGCCGGACATCGTTGGGCGGGTTCTCACATCGGCCATAGTCGCGGCTGGGGGTTCTTGCGAGGACTAAATCGGGGGTATTCGGAGACAGATGAACGGGCCTGGGCGGTCGTATCGGCGGCGGTTTATATCGATGCGATCTCACTGCGGGGCACAAATTGTCGCGAGCGAGCGGTTGGTTCTATAGCGCTGTCGCAAAACGGCGAAAATGCGAGTGCGGCAGAGACGGGGAGAAACCGGCAGAGGGAACCGAACCGAGACCTGGTGACGTGCTAAGCCGGGTCATATGTAATAATCTGTCAGGGCGCGGAATAATCTGGGGGCGGATGGGACTTTTCTGGGGGGCAGGATACAGTCGACGCTGGATGGGAATGGCAAGCGGCACGAAGTCGCTGTTGGCTCGGGCCCTGGGCTGTTGAAGGAGGGGCTCTGGCGGGGGCCGTGGGCGGGGTCTTGAATGTCGCGCTGCGGTTGCCAGGGCAGGGCACGGATCCACTGAAATGCATCAAGCTCACACGGTTTGGTCTGGTCTCACTGGCCAGCCGCCGGCTAGCGTCGACACCGCGCAGAAGGGTTCACGGCGATCTGATGAGTGTGGAAGCCACTTTATGCCCGTGAATCACGAGGCCCAGCTCCGCGAGGGGCACTCGCGCGGCAGCTGGCAAAGGGATAGCTTCGGCCAGCCGTCTCACCAAACCCGGTAGAACGGTAATGAGGCTATAATCCGCCAGGCTCTGAAGGGCCGCCTGCGGAACTTCGTATGGTTCCGGGTGTTGGGCACCGTCGGAATTTGACAGATGTCTCAGGCAGATTGTCTTGTTGCTCACAGGACTCGCGAACCGTCACACGTCCGGTGATGACCCCGCCCCTGTCCAACAATCATCACTCCAATCGACCACCAGCTGACGCATTAGACCTTGCTACCTTGGAAGCCTACCTGATGCACATCATGTAAGCAGAGCACCCAGCAATAGGGATAGGGTAGGGTGTAGACCGGAAGTACCCCGGGCTTTCTCCAGCATGCAATGCCATGCATTCAATGCTCTTTGTGACTTGCAATGTGACCCGATTGTGGGGAGGCAGCCTTGCTAACGGATTGAGGGGCAAAGTGGGGGTGTGCCGGCTGTGGCTGGCCCAGTGATGTTCTTGACAGCTGGCTTCGGGCGTCAGCCCCATTGAAGGTGGCGCGGCTCAGGTCGCGCTTTGTAGTGACTCTTTCCGTACTTTTTTGGTCCACCTCCAAGCTGCCTCGCGCTTTCCCCCCCCCGCGTTATTTTCACCGACAGTCACCCTAATTTCGTACAAAGCACCAGGGACAACTTTAAACTACCTCCAGCTCTTCTAGATCCGGATCTCCCCCCGTTCTCCCCAACACCACAGTTTGTCGCTCCATCGGTTGCGACCAAGCTTCGACACGCATTTCAGAGCGGCGCACCACCTCAAAAATCGACATTCGCGCGGCGTCGCAAGATCTCCACACCACCGATTTACTCTCCCCAGTTATCGTCTCCACGATGTCCTCACCCGCGCCCTCCAACGCCGGCGGAGCTCGGAAGCCGCTTGAACAGATTACGTTTCGGTTCTGCTCGGAATGTAGTAACATGCTCTATCCCAAGGAGGACGAGGCCGATCGCAAGCTGCTCTTCACCTGCCGAACTTGCAGCTACTCGGAGGAGGCCACCTCCTCTTGCATCTTCCGCAATGTCCTGAATAACGCCGCCGGAGAGACCGCTGGTGTGACGCAGGATGTGGGCTCTGATCCAACGGTGGGTGACACCTCTCCTGATTCCAGCCCTGCGATGCACATCCCCCGGACCCATGCCTGCTCGCCCTACCTTTGGTGTGCCTGCTGCGGCAAGCCGATCACCTGTGAAGTCTGCCACAAACGATACGCGACCGCTTCGGTACCGGACGACTCTTCACTCGCCCAGTTCGAGGACGATCTCACGGAACCTGAAGTCGTCACCGCCCTTTCCTGGGACCCGAGCGACGACGATTTCTCCGATTTTACATGTACCGAGGGTTATTTGCAAGGTTTCACGGAAGAGGAGGATGAAGATGAAATGCTGGGATCGGATCCGATCAACAGCTACACGACCAAGTCGATGGAGATGGAGACCGAGGATTGTCAAGGAGCACAACACACATGACCCGCCAACACCGGCACCGAAACACCGCACCAGCGCGCACGCCCTTGGACCACGATATCTTATCGATTTCGGAGACCAGAGTTATCGCGGACTAGCCTGACGACGACGGAGAAGGAGTGGCTATCATCTGTTTCATACAGGACACAGCTTGCTTCCTTTATCTGAATCGCTGGCTGACTTTCTCTCTACTTGTTTAGCTCCCGCGGTCGAACAAGAATTGCCCGGCTTGCCACCATAACGAGGCCGTCTTCTTTCAGTCGCAGCAGCGAAGCGCTGAAACAGGAATGGTACGCATTTGGGCCTCAGCCATTCCCGCCATCTGACCGCAGCTAACCCCAGCCAGAAACTCTTCTATGTGTGCTGCGACTGCGGTAATATCTACCAGTAATTATACAGCGATACCCATTTGGTTGTCCTATGGACATGGCATGGAAAAGGCGTTTGGGAAGGAAGGCTTGATTTACTCGGAGAATTGGCTGGGGTTGTGAAATCAGGTCTTGTTTAGCAGGCTAGCCAGCAGAAGATAGAGATCAACGACAGTATTTGTTTTGCACGTGTGGAAACGCAATGGGATGCCCAAAATGTGCGTATTTAACTGTTTGGATTTGTACAAATGTTCTACAAGGCCTGCTGCAGCAAGGTGTTGGCGGGCTTGCTGAATGTGAGATGAGATATCCATCCAGAGGGGGAGAGATGTTCGGCACGTAAACGTCGCATCGACACCAACTCGAGAGCCCCCAAAGACCCGATCAAGACCAGTCCGGTGCAGAAATATTAAGCCTGCATGGGCGCCATGCTGAGAATCTTGCTCCACTTCTTTGTGCGCAGCTCCTGGCCGACAATGCCGTTGACACGAGTTCCAACGGGGTCGCCAGCCTTGTTGATCAGGACGCAGGCGTTGTCGTCGAACCGCACCACGCTTCCATCTCTCCTGGTTACCCTCTGCCTTGTCCGTACAATCACGGCGTGTCTGATATCACCTCGCTTGACTTTGCCCGCAGATGAGGAGGAGCTCATGCCCGCGGCTTGACCGCCGGTTTGCTTCTGGACGACGACTACCACCCGATCACCTATCGTGGGAAGTTTGTCAGGAGCCGGATACGCAGATGAAGAGCTTGGACTGTGACCCACCAATCGAGGCAAGCCTTTTCTGCCCGATAATCTGGACGCACTCGACGACGGCGGCGCCGGAGTTGTCGATGCAATTGATCAGCGACTGTGCACGAGGTCAGCGATTGCAGCTCATTGCGAAAACATGCGCGCCTCTAGAGATGGCAGTACCTTTAATTGGAGCATCTTGTCCAACCCAGTCTGAGCAGCCGCTGGCTGCTGCTGTGTCGATTGGGAAGGGCGACTTAAACGTGACGTTATCTCTAAATCGCTGTCCCTCCAACGCGCCGGTGCTGTTGTCGTGAAAAAGTCCGCGACCCACAGGCTGTGATTATGTAATGCCCCTTGTTCCCAATGCATCATCCCTGCCAGGACTCGATCCGGGAAGCACATGCATGCTCTTTAGCTTGTATCTTCGTACTTTCAGCTCGGGCCAGCAACGACTGCGCCCGCCCAATCATATCCCTCGCGCAAAGCCCCTGGCGGGGGTGGGCCTGTCAAACATGCCGACCAAATTCGCCTAGCCCCCCGAATTTCCACGGCAACGCAGCTTCCCCAGTTCGAATTAGAATTCGAGCGAATATGGGATGGGAGGTCTTCAAACCTGTCTCTGCAGCAGTCCCCGTGCCGGGACAAGTGCAGACGGGTCGCGTCACCTCGGGCTCTCCCCTCATTTGTCTTCCCCAATTACGAGAGATCTCCCGCTCCCTCCATCGCTCCCCACGACTGATCGATCTGCGTGTGTGCAATCTTCATGAAATGCGGCGGGAAACCCAAGCCCCGGCCATTGTTTGAAGTATCCGATACCTAGGTTGTCGCAGGCCTGTGTATGACGACAGCAGGTCTGACGGACATCCCTCGATCCGTATCCACTTTCATCGATTGGTTGCAAGGGACCGTCCGCACCCACCTTTGCTGCGGCAACGAATGGATCTGTTGTTGAGCGTTCCCTATTGACTGTCTGTCCTCCAAAGGTTGCAGTTGGCAGGCTGAGTCGCCCTTCAATTCACTCCTCACGCGCCGTCTCACCACATCCACCAGCCACTTGCACAATTGCGTTGGTTCATTTCCCTTTTGCGCTTCAGCTCGCATTGCTTAGGCCCTCTCGACCTCGCATGAAGCAGGTCTCGCGTCAGCCCTGACCTTCGTCCGTTCCTTCCCTCTGCAACAGCGAATCTGCGCATCCATTCCTTAGAAGCGGCAGACAACGAGTTTGTCTCATTTTCTTTTATTCGGCCCGGGCCGTCGCATTCCTCAACAACAACAAACCCATCGTTTCAGCCTCAACCTTGCGACTCCCAACAGTGCGACTTTCGACCATTTTATCGCAATGCCTCGGACGCCGCCAGCCGCTCCGAAGAGGCAGCCGCTGACGCTAGGACAACTATCTTCCTACGACGATATTCTCACAGACGCATTAGTTGACCATGTAAGTTCCTTGCCTTGCAAGCGACCAGTCTGGGCGTCTAGCCCTTTGGAATCTGGACATCAGTTGACCAAAGCCGTAGGCCTACTATTGGACATCTATTCCCAAGAACCGAACGTCGTACCACCCGTCGCGCGGCATCCGAGAGCATGAAGTCACGAAAATCATCCAGACAGACCTCATTGTCAATCCCAATCTCTCTGTAGCAGAGGAGAAGCTGCTCGCTACCGACGGCCTGAGAAGGTTCTGCAACTCTTTGAGGACGCCGAAGGAGAAGGAGGATTTCAAGGCGCATCTACGACGGTACATGTCGGTCTACCTTCCCGATTGCCCTTTCGAGGTCACCACGACAAACCGATATACGATTTTCTCGGCCGAGGCGAGCGTAACCGCTCGCCGCTACATCAGGCGCAATGAGACGATTAAATATCTGTCAGGAATCCAGGTCATCATCACTCCTGAGGAAGAGGAAGAGATGTCCCTCCGCAACAAGGATTTCAGCCTCGTTGTGAGCAGCAGAAGCAAGGCAACCAGTTTGTTCATGGGTCCTGCGCGCTTTGCGAACCACGATTGCAATGCGAATGCCCGGCTCGTTACTAGAGGGCAGGCAGCCATTGAGATTATCGCTTGCAGAGATATCGAGATCGATGAGGAAATTACCGTCAGCTACAGCGAGAGCTACTTTGGCGAGGACAATTGCGAGTGTCTCTGCCACACCTGCGAGAAGTCGAAAGTCAACGGGTGGAAGCCAGACGACAGCATTCCATCGGTTCAGAAGAGCATTGAGGTGGACGTCGTCCAGGGCTATGCCTTGCGCCGACGGAGACGCGATGACAGTGTAACGGGCGCGGGGTCACGGGCCCCATCAGTCACGCCGGACATCCGACCGCGCGTTCTCAAGCGGCAGAGAAGCCAGAGAATGCTTGGAGATCGTGCAACAAGTTTCGACTCAATGGGCGCTGATGGGCCGGGTTCCTCTACAGCTTTTCCGACGAAGCGCAAGCTGGATCTCTCGGCTCTTACTCCTCCAGTCACTCCAGCCAAGCGGCAAAAAACAACGCATTACAAGGTCGAACCTCTTCCTATGGGATCTGTTAGCTCTAGGGAAAGCTCAGAACCAGCACTGAGTCTCGCATCTGTTTTGTCTGAGGCGAACAGCGGGAATATTACCGAGGTCACCTCTCCGGAAGTGGAGAGTCCTCAGCCGCTGGTCATGTCCCCAGATCCGACTCCGGCCAAGCAAGAGGCCCAAAATGTCCAGTGCGAGGAGACCGCCAGCGAAATTGAAGTACGAGGCATTCCCGAGGCGATATCTATGGCCACCGAAGCGACACTATCGGCCGTATCCGTGGTTCTAACCACAGTCAAGACGGCAGAGCCCGGCACGGATGACGGGACTGTACCTGTATCAGAAGTTGCTCCTCCTCGCATTTCCCTGGCAGCGGCGGCCGACTCAATTGCTACGACAGGTCGGTTGCCTCAACCCACGGACTATCCAGTTGTGGATTCAACGATAAGCACCCCAACCGCCGAAGATGAGACGGACACCGCGGGGAACAACCAAACTCCTACCAAGGCGCCAGCTCGGGGTCGGAAGCGCACGGCCGCAGTGACGCCCCGATCAAGCTCGAAGTCGGTACCAAGGGGAAGATCTACCAGCCGGGCCTCTTCGCTGGCGCCCTCCAAGAAGTGCCGTGTCCCTGGAGATTACACCCTGACTCCTGTCTTGCTCGCCAAGCCGGATTCCGCCTGGATTTCTTGCACCATCTGCTCGGCCGCTTTCGTCCAGGAGGACGCCTACTTCACTAAAGTTAGCTGTCCGCGTTGTGAACGGCATTCCAAGTTGTATGGCTACCCTTGGCCGAAGACTCAGCCCGCCGGGCCGGGGGATGAGAAAAACCGCGTCCTTGATCACCGGCTGATCCACCGCTTCCTCGATCCGGAGGATGAAGCCAAGATTCGTGGCAGAAAGCACTGGAAGGACCGACTCGGTGGTGGAAAGGAGTCCACGCAAGAGCCCGAGGAGCGTGGCCGACCAACAGCCCGCGACGACAGCGAGGAGGGGGGCGCCTCTGGGCTACGACGTAGTGGTCGGGCCCGAAGAGCGACTGCCAAGGTTGTAGGCGAGTAGATGCTTGTCCGCAGCTGGTTGCGCCTCTCGTGTAGGCTGTCGACCAGCAAGGCCATGGTTTTAATGTTTATTGCGGCACAAGTCCGCGGAGGGGAGCAGGCAGTGGGTCTTTTTCTACCTTGGGTGTTGACTAGGAAGGAAGCGAGGAGTTGGGTTTGCATTTTGCGCATGCCGCAGCGGGAGCGAACGGAGCCGGTCATCTTGCGGCCTCGGATATACCGAGTTCTGTAAACTTCATTCAACACGACTATTAACATACAACATGCCGTTATATAGTCAACCCATCCACAGCAGAACATTGTGTCTGCGTGTAATTACAAATTCAGTCAAATATGAGTTCCCCCGTCAAATAATATCGCGAAGGTAATGA
>Ga0247780_1000165_pt1 | contig 65834 bp, 59 predicted proteins | sample UWRJL079202R5_FD_179927 | JGI IMG/M metagenome (GOLD analysis project Ga0247780, IMG submission 179927) | Plant litter microbial communities from Arlington Agricultural Research Station in Wisconsin, United States - UWRJ-L079-202R-5 | ecosystem: Environmental > Terrestrial > Plant litter >...
AGTTTTGTTCAATGGGGGGGGGGGGCTCTAATACTAGACATGCATCCCAAACTAAAGCAGCATTGCATGTGGTGTTGATTCAGCCCTCTCGGCCCCAATATCTTGTGACTGGAAAATAGAATCCTGCAAAGGCCCACACCCTTCAAAGACCACTGTCAAGGCCCGCCCCGTTAGGAGCCTGACGGATGATAGTTTTTTTTACCTGCCCGCGCTTCTAAACATGACAGCTTTGTTCGCCGATGCAGTGACAGAGTGTTCAACGAAGAGACGATGCGATGGCCAGCGAGGCAGAAGTAGAAGTTACCGAGGAGCTTCCCCAACACAAAATATCCGAACAGCCTAAAAGGCTACCGATAGGGCTCGAAGGCCTTTCGGATCTCCAGCAAATAGGGCTACCTGCTCGGGAGAGGTCCAGTTCCGCTTCACTTGGGATTCTCAACCTTCTTGTTATTTTGCTGGATCATTTCATCAGTCTCGGAGCGTTGGGTTTGATATGCTTCCTCTGGGAGTACTCCCCGGGTCTTGGCTTCACCGCCCAGCCACCGTCCCTCTGGAGTCTCATCATTCTTTCCGGCTGGCTACCTCGTACGATAACCATCACATCCGTTGTTCTACGATCCGTCATCTCTATCCAGGCAGCGGCTTCAATGTCCATTGTCGCATCCCTATCCCTCGAGAGATCGGGGATTCCTGTGGAGCACGTCCCGCTTCTTCTGAAAGCTCGTGGCTTTGGAAGTAGCCGCTACGAATTGACCGGATTTTGCATCCGGTCCATCAAAGAGAGCTCGAGATTGCAATACGTGGCTGTCATCGTTGCACTCATGGTCACGACCTTCCTCTCGCAGCTTACGTCAACCTTCCTTCTAGGCGACTTGGAAAACACATTGGTCCTGAACGGCACCACCTCCGAGTTGCTGGGGGTTGGTTTTACCCCGGCCGATGGTGTGTCACGAATAGACAGCACTAGAGGGGTTGAGTATTGGAAATCTAGGATCCCGGAATACCCCATCTTTGTCGAGTACTCAAAGGTCCCAGTCACGTCCCTCAATTGGACAGTTGACACAGTCTTCCCCTTAGGAACGCAACTAGCAGAACACGCATCAGCAGCTACGGCGGTATTGCGTTACTTTTGGATACACGGTTTATTTGCGTTACTCCTGAATTTTTCGCTGATTTCGCAATCTCCACGCAACATGACGTGTACATCGGCAGGATGGTGGAGGCGAATCTGCCGAGTTTGAGTGCTGGAGATACTGGTGGTTCCAGTTCCTCAACGCGTATGCAACAACCTTCAACTGCTCCGTCGCAATCCACGAGCCGTCCAAGGAAGCACAGGCGGAATCCAAATGGGCCATTACCATGTGTCAGCGCCCCAAGGTTGATGGTGGTCAGGTTTCAAGCCCGGCTTTGAATCGGTCTTCTAGCGGAAGGACATACCTAACTTTCATCCTTCTAAATACAACGGGGAACGCCAACTCAGTGAACGGTTCATTCCTCGCCCACGTGAATGGATCCGTAGTTGGAAGGCCTTGGACGCAACTTTTCTTCCCGCGAGTAAACAACTCGTCCGGCCGGTCCTAGCTTGTCTATATCAGTAACTGCCTACGTGTCAACACTTGACACGATGGATGTACCGGTCCGAGTGCACCGTAGGGGGGGACAAGAAGAACCTTCACTACCATGGAATGGGACATCCAACACCTACAACACCACCGACGTCAGGAATCTTTACGCTGGAGCCCCCCTCGGACTTACCCTCCAAGAGCGAGGGGTGTTGTGGGTGGAGCCACGCGACGATTGGTCAGAAGGCCGCATCATCACCGACAAGGTCGCCACGGTCAGCTCCTTCTCATCCGGAGACTCCGGCAGTGCTTGGGCATCAGCCTTCCTCTGCACCTACTGTCGCGGCGACCTGAACCAAAACATCCGAGTTCACCGTGTCATGATTTCCATCTTCCAGGATGTGCTCAAGTCAACAAAAAGCCTCCCGCTCGCTATGCAAACCCTCTGGACACTTTTGGGGCAAATAGAGACCTGGCGGACATCACGGCTAGGGCATCGCTGGCATTGGACAAGGAGGTCGACAAGCATTTGAAGCAGAGCGGTGATATGGAGACTCATGTGGAATTGGTATCTGGACTGGATGACAGCAAGTCGTTGCAGCTTGTGAGACAAAGACGCACCAACAGAGCGAGACTGCCTTGGCTGAGCGGTGGGTCGAGCTGAAACAATTTATTGTGGTTGAGTTTGGGTCATCAAGAACCTACCTACATGCATTGTCTGAGAAATGGCCATATGTTTTGTGGTCAGTGGAACTCGCCGAAGTGTAGTAAGCTCGCACTTTCTGTTCGTATGCACAATGCGAAAGGTTCCCGACGTTGGCGCACTCGAACACTGGTGCGCTTGGCAGGTAACCCTGCGCCGCCCAGATGTGCCACTTCAGCTGAAGACTTCAAGCGACTCAGATCACTTCCAAGCATCGCCACTTCATGCGTGCAAGCCATCGCCACACAAGCCTCGTCCGCTGATGCGTCCGTTAGTGAGACTGACACACTCCAACTTACCCTTCTGCAATCGCCGCGTTGGTAGCTAATGTTTCAGGAATCCAGGTCGGCGTCCAATGCCCAGATTTGTGATTCCAACGGCCGTGGCCAGAACCTGTGACCATCAGATTCCATAATCTTATTTGTTCGGATGAGCTAGGATGTGGGAGCGGACACTGTGCCCCGGCGGCACAGCACTTGCTCTTCGACGGTGGTGATTGGCACTAATGCCCACCTTCCAGACCTGGAACGCCAACAGAAGCCGATAATACGACGCAAGGGGCCTCGCTAAGAAAGCCAGTGCAATGGAAGCCTGGTGGGGTCCGCCTCAATGCCCCCCGGCAAGACACGTTTTTCTGGTAACCCCCTGCAGCAGGGCGGCGAGGGCGGAGCAGCTAATGCACACCTTAATCTGCCTGTCGGGGAGTTCGCCCTGCGCACTCAAAAACAGAATGGTCGCTCCACATTCCTTCATCCTTTTTGTCTCGGCATTTGTTGTCGACAACCCCGTCAAATGACCACAGGCTCAGCGGTGGTGATTGCCTCCAGGCTTTGCTGTGCACAGTGCACGTCTTGGCACCACAAGCGAACTCACGACGACTGAGATACGGGGTCAATTACCCTTGATATCAAATATGCACAAAAACGAGACAGGGGCTCGAAAATGGGAGGACGCGTTTGTTATCATTCCCGAGTACGGATCCTATCCGTACAGCGAACTCCAAATATTTGGCTTTGCTGTCTTGGGGTTCTTTCCGACTCTCGCGTTGGTAGTATGTGGACTGCGGATATACAGCAGGCGGCTGGTGGGCGGTCTGGCGTTGGGTTAGCAACCACCCACTCTTCTTTCTTGGCACACATGGACTGATATCTCCGTAAAGACGACTGGTTTGTATTCTTGGCAATGGTAAGGCAAACTAAGTTCCGGGAAACTAGCCGACTGAGGGTAGCATTAACTCTGTCGGTAGTCACTCGCCATCCCACAAGCGATTTTCACTTCTTTTTGTAAGTGGACTCTGGTAACGCTAGCAGTTGAAGAAAGGGGCACTAACGCCCAGCACAGACCTCAAATCCGGATACTGGGGAATCCACGATGACGACATTCCCAGAGGACTTCCGCCCAACCTCGGCGTCTTCTGGAACTTCCTGAATGGCCTGTGCTCCAACCCAACACTCGGCATAGTCAAGGCCTCTGCGCTCATCTTCCTCCTCCGGCTCGGCGGAATCAAGCGTAAAATTCGAATAGCTTGCCGCGTGTTGATTGCTGTCAACCTCATTCACATGGTCACCTTCTTCCTTATCTTCCTTTTCCAGTGCTGGCCGATCGAGTCGCGATGGATGGCGGGCGCGAAAGCCAAGTGTCTACGAACAGACGTGCTCAGCATTACTATGGCTGTGATCGCCATCATCACCGACCTCTTGACGTTGTCGATCCCATTTGTCCTCTTTCTGGGCCTTCGAGTGAGCAAGCGGGCGCGAAATGCTCTTCTGTCTGTCTTTCTGCTGGGGGGGATGTAAGTGCCCCTTGAGCCCCGATATCAAACCATACTCCCCGCTCACTGCCACTTCTAGCGTCACCATCATCAGCTGCATCCGCCTGTACTACATCATCCGCCTTTACTACCTCGTTCTCGAAGACCGCCACTACTCGATCGGGTTCGTCTGCAGTTGCGCTGAGCTAAACTTGGCCATTATCACCGCGTCAATTCCCGCCCTCTGGCCACTCGCACGCCGATGGTTCCCCGGCGCCTTTGCTTCACTCGGCATCGACCGGCCTCATCTCTACCCGGACATCGAAGTCGCCTACGCGACTAACCCTTCGGGTTCCAGTCGGACATCCAAGACATACCGAAGTAAGATCGTATGGAAGGAACAGCGCAACAGCCCGAGTGAAAGTCACTCGGACTTCGGAGAGGAAGGAGGAAGGAGGTGGGGCAAACCTCCGGATCTCCCCGATCATCATCTTTATGTGCAGCATCCTAAAGACACTGACACATTCGGGGTGGCGTATCATGATTTTGTAAGACAGACGGGGTCTTCAAATTCAAGGGAGGGTGTAAGCGGTTTCGCTGGCTAGGCCACGTTGTTTTTGGCACTCCCTTCCAGTTGTTTCCATCCGCGGGTGTGCATTGTTCTAGGAGGCGCTAGGTAACAGGTCTCGGTTCAGGGCGTATTCATCATGTGGGAAAAGGAGGTTTTGGAAAAGTGTGGGAAGGCGGAAGTTTGTATTTCGGTCTAGCTGTCCTTCAGCGTCATCGTTGGGAGGTAGATGATGCAAATAACCAAAAACTCCAATTTTAGCCACGAGCATTTGGTGTGTCTGGCTGATGAATCGCTAAAGTGTAAGTGCGACGGAAAACCGGGGCTTTTACAACCTGGAAGAGTTGAATCAAACCTTCAGAGACTCTTTGGGCACTGGCCTGCATAGCGGGCGCATGGCTCCGCGCTTGGAAATCCTGTTGTGGCTGCATACCCATCGACAGGTGATTACTGATCGATGCTGCTGACAAACTTTCATCGGGGGGCGACGCCCAATTGAAAGCGCTGATGCCGAGGAAGCGAAAATTCATCAGGAATGCAGTACATTGGGCGTATTGCCTATCCCTCTCGCAACGAGTATCGGGCATTGAGCGTGAAATGCCGACTGGAAAGCTAGGTTTCTGATTTAATTATCAAGGTGGATATCCATTGTTCTGCCCTCTCTAAATCCCAATCAAGTGAGCAAAAACAGCAGTGAGATGGATCAAACGCAAGTTCCTGGAGACGAATGGTCATTGCCAGATGAGACCTGGCTAGCTCACCAACCGACTACAACGAACGAACCGTCACGGGCAGTGCAATTCATCAACTTCCAGCACCCAAACCACGATAGGTCTGCAGGGCAAGCAGGGGGCTCTTCAATTCGAAGCGCGATCCACTCGCATGTTGCTCGAACCGTCCATGCAAGACGACGGCGGGCCCGCACTCTTGCATTTCAGACTACTAGCGGCAGCCAGGGAAGGCCATCAGGTCAACCCTCTAGCTATAATGAGGGACGTGTGGCTTTGATATCTGCGAGGGGGCCGGCTCCCGTGTCACCCCTGGCTGTTGTTGGGAACCAGGGACGAAGCGACCCGTTCGCCAGTTTTGCAAGACCGTTTTCGCCTACAGAGCACGCCTTGCTTGACCACTGTAGGTTTGGACTGCATACCCCGATCCGAGACCCCCTGTTTTGCTGACATTTCAAGATCTAACCTACATCGTCCCCCGAATGAAGACACATTGCGGGCGCATCGGCGCAATGAGGCTGGCGCAGCGTGAAACGTTGACGGTCGGTTGGGTCCAGCTTGCCCTCAGCAACCTCGACATCCTCAATGGCGTCTTTCTCAACGCAGCTCGCTCTTTGTCGGTGGGCTACCAACAGCCATTGCAGCAGCAACAATACTCGAATATTGCTGTGCAGTATAAGTTGTTGTGTGTCAAGTTCGTTATCGACGCAATCAGCTCCGGCTCTGAGTCAAGGAGGCTCAGCGATGTCATTGTGGCAGAGACACTCATTCTGGCGTTTGATGAGGTGGGTACCTACCTAGTTGCATTGCGTCACCCTTGCAGATTCACACACGGCTAACCGAGATCCGGATGGAAGAAATTACAGGGCGACATGGCCATGACAAAGCGACATGTGGAGGGTGCAGCCAGGATTGTGGAGTTGAAGGGTGGTCCGCAGACCTTGGGCATGGATGGGTTCCTAGCTATGTTGTTTGCGAAGTATTCTGAAGATGTGGGCTTAACCGCAGGACCTGCATATCCCCTTCGGAGACAAGGGGGGTTTGTTAGCGAGAGTACTTGAGCAGTTTAAAAATTTCCTACCATTGCTACGCTGGTCTCTCCTGATCTCAGGCATTGCCATCCGGTCCCTTTCCGATATCCCCACTTGGGAGTGATGATAAATCACAAACAGGAATGTTGACGCCATCGTGGTGGTCACATATGCTGCCGTCACCCGTATCCCGATCCCATGATGACTAAGGAAACCGGGAGGATGCCGAGAATGCGCACCTACCTAACAACGAGCCTCCAATGGCGGAGAGATAAAAGCTGCAGCCAAGATTTACTCCTTCCATTTCTGGACAATTAGCTCAAACTCCACCCGCCCGCCGACAAGCCAATGGAGTGCCTCGGCACAGAGTCTGCGAAGTGTCGGAGATGTTTATCAACGCATGGAAGAGTGGCTTCGAACAGCCGATTGGCATCCACGGTACGTCACAGCGGAAGCGGCACTGGGGGTGTGGTGATGTGTAAGCTACTGCTGCAATGTCTAGAGGCTTCGACAACAAGCAGTTGTCGGAAGGCCGCGTTGTCGGTCCATCAAGGTATAGCCTTCAAGATACCTATATAAATCGGACAAGTCAACGAGGAATCCATTTGCGCACTTCATCATCGCACCTTAGTCCAAACAGCAACTTGACACAACCCGACTTCTATCTCAGAATATCTATTCCCCCCCATTATCCCACCCACCTGTCGCAATGTCCTCCCCCAAAACAACCATTCCAGCTGGCTCCTGGGTCCTTGTGACCGGTATCACCGGATACGTCGCCGCCCAGATAGCCAAGCAATTTCTCTCGCGCGGCTACCGTGTCCGCGGTACCGTCCGCAACCTCTCCAAAGCCTCCTGGCTGCTCACCGACGTCTTCAAAACCTACGCAGACCGTGGTGACTTCGAACTGGCCCTCGTCCCCGACCTCGCCGTAGACCACGCCTTTGACGATTCAATCAAGGGGGTCTCAGCCATTGCGCACGTTGCCTCGGTGGTGACTTTCTCGCCGGACCCGAGCGAGGTCATCCCGCAGACCATCAAGGGTGCGACAGGCATCCTGCAGGCTGCGCTAAAGGAGCCGTCGGTGAAGGAGTTTGTGTATACCAGCTCTGTTGTGGCTGTGGCCTTCGTCGAGCCCGGAGACACGACGCATGTGGATGAGAACACGTACAACGAAGAGGCCATCCGACTTGCCTGGTCGCGCTCGGCGCCCGAGTCAATTCGGGGAGCGGTGGTGTACTCGGCCAGCAAGGCCGAGGCCGAGAAGGCGGTGTGGGACTTTGTCAAGGAGCACAAGCCGCACTTCACGGTGAACTCAGTCGGGCCGTCGCACATCAATGGCGAGCACCTTCATCCCAGCCAACTCGACAGTGTGGGCACGTGGCTGAAACAGCTGTATAATGGGGACATCTCCATCTTGCAGAACTATCGAACGAGTACGTTGCAGTCTTCCATGTCTTCCCTGGCTATAAGCCCCGGGTGTGTGCTGACGAAGCTTTGGGAACAGTGTACAACGTCGACGTCAAGGACGTGGGTCTGCTTCACGTCGCCGCGGTTCTCGACCCCGAGGTGAAGAATGCGCGTCTGCAGGCGTGGGCGCAGGGCTGCAACTGGAACGACATCCTTGCCATCATGAGACGGCTGTATCCGGAACACAAGTTCATTGATGACATTCCGGGGCAGTCGCTGCCGAGCCTGACCACTGACTTCACACTGCAGCTGAGGTTGTTGAAGAAGTGGGCGGGCCAGGACGGGTGGCGGACTTTGGAACAGACTGTGGCCGATGACTTGGAAGGGATTATTGCCTGGGGCCCCAAGAACTGATTGGCGCCTGTAATTATCCCCATCTTGGACATTTTCGTTGTATTGGAGAAAAAGACATTGGCTCCTGACATTCACGTGACCTATGCCAAGAGCAGGTGGAGCCCCCGCATCGAGCACGGTCGTGGGCGCGGTTGGTGTCGAGACAAGCTTTTTCCTCCTGGCATCATCTCCCCCGCCACACATGAACTCCACAACAATGTCGTCGCGGTGTCTCCGCCGGACTGCCCTCCCGCTGCTGCAGCTGCGTGCTCGTGCAGCCGGGGGCCGCTCGTTGCCAGTCTTCAATTCTCTCCGTTGTTCTCCCAGACGCTTTGTCTCGTCGCGGCCTGCGCTCCCGGAATCCGCGGCCGCGACCGCGTTCCCTAACTCCGAATCCAGTGGCAATTCAGGACGCGTCGCAACCCCAACCCCATCCCCGGCGCTGCAAAAAGCTCTCAACGAGACTGTATTTCGTAAAATTCGCCTCTTCTGGTTCGCCTATTCCGCCGACCGCTACAACAACACCATGCTGCCCCCCAAGGATCTCACCAAGAAGTGGTTCTCCTCCGACCCTGAATTCGACCGCCGCTGCAAGCAGAAATTCGGCTCGCTACTCGAGCTCATCAAAGCCGAGAATCCCACGGCCTCTGATCTCCTGGCTTCCGTGGCTCCCTCGAATCATCTAGACTGGCTCTCTCTTATCCTACTCCTCGACCAGATTCCCCGGAACTGCTTTCGCGGAGACGCTGCCGAAACCGTTTTCAACTTCTTTGACCCCCTCGCACTTCAAATCGCCATGGAGGCTATCAAGCAGGGTATCCCCGAAAATGATAAGATCCGCTTCCGCGCTGGGTTCCGTATGTGGTTCTACCTCCCTCTGCAGCACTCGGAAAGCCGGGCAATTCACGAAATATCTTTGGAACAGCATGCGAGCATCTTTGTTGACATAGTAGGGCTGATGGAGGGGAATGTTGATGACTATCTGAAAAAGGGCCCGGCGTATATAAAAAGGAAGATAGGCCTACACGCGCAACGACGTTTCCTGCTGGAGAATAGGGAGGAGGTGGACAATTATGTGGGTATGTTGGTCGGCTTTGCGCAGAAGCATAAAGATATTATCGATCGGTTTGGGCGGTATCCTCATCGTAATGAGGTGCTGGGTAGGGAATCGACCGAAGAGGAGATCAAGTACCTAGCTGAGGGCGGCGAAACGTTCAGTTCGGGCAGTTAGAGTGGGTGGCGGGGTTGTAAGACAAGCATCCGAGCGGGAGCTCGCTGTAGTTATACGCTACCTGTACTCAAGAGTTTAGGTAGGTATCGTTTCACTCTGATTCCTACTGAAACTGTTTCCTGTGCTTTCCTACCAGATACGTATGAAACCCACTGTACAAGCCATTGCTCAGTGCGGATTCGACATCTTTTTTCATACCCTCTACCCAGCACGCACCATCAGACTGCTTTGGCAATATCGTGCTGACGTACTCTGTGGCGATCGGATGGAAAGTTCCCTTGAGGTCGGAACGGTGCCGTCCGAAGAAACGATCACCAAGCTCTGCAGCCATTGTCAGGCTTTGGACTTCAACGACAAGGAACTAGGTGGCTTTGTCGGAAGATCCATTAGTGGAGACACAGTGCTTGTATTTGATGAGGAGCGTCAGGAGAGGGTTTTTCGAATCCCCTGGGAATGTAGGGACAATCTCCTAGACCTGGCCGGGCTCAAAGCATCGGCTCAATCTGGCTGCGAATTTTGCGCGTTTTGCGCAGCGCAATCATCTGTGCCACCATCAAGCGGCCGGCGGGACAAGCAATGGTGAAAATCGGCCTGTCGTATTTCTGGGGCCACAACCGAAATTTGCGACTTGATGTCAGGGAGGACGGATTGCTTGCCCTCGTCGCCAACGTCGAGGGGGATTCCATCACCAAAATCTACTTTGAAATTGGATCTGACGACAGTATGTACGGCCATCCGAATTTTCAAGCTATCTGACACACAGAATACCGACAGTGTCACCAGAAGCGGTGATTCAGTGGCTTCGCGTGGACGGACTGCCGAGCCCAAAAGCACTCTGTCAGGACAACATCAGTTTCATAACAAATGCAATCAACCAGTGCTACACATCTCACAGTTGCAGCGCTCAATATAGCACTGACTTTGTTCCAACCAGGCTATTAGATCTTAGGGCCACACCTTATGATACGCCAATGCTCGTCATCACGTCAACCTGCCCAGACACGATCACCAAGTATGCAGCCCTAAGTTACTGCTGGGGTCCAGACGAAGATTCCAAGCTCCAACTCAAGACTTCTGCATCCACACTCCGCGACCGGATGAAAGGCATCCCTGTTGCCAGTATGTCACCTGTTATGCGGGATTCTGTCGAGGTCTGTCGTGCGCTATCCATTCGACACCTCTGGATCGACTCGGTCTGCATTATCCAAGGGGACACAGTGGACTGGGATCGCGAGAGTCAGGTCATGGGGAAAATCTTCATGAATTCTCACGTCACCATCTGTGCCGTTGCTTCAGCCTCCTGCATGGAGGGCTTTCTCCACCGTCAGCCGCAAAGATTTCCCATACAATTTCGGGGACATTCTGGATTACCAGTCATGGTTCTAGCAACTTCCCAAAGGACCCTATGGAACTAGACGTCAATGATTCGTCATGGTCCAGACGTGGATGGACATTCCAAGAGCAGATTCTCCCAAGCCGACTCCTGATTTTTGGGGAACATATGCTCCATTTTTGGTGCTCTGAGGTCGAGCGTTCCGAAAACGGTTACGAAGAGCCTAGTTACTACAAATCCTTCCCACAAATCTTGGAGCTCCTCCGAACCGACCAGATTAACCTGGTCAACGACAGAGACCAAGATTTCGACCTTTTTTGGGGATGGATGGGTCGTTTCGTGGAATCGAATCTGAAGTTTAATACGGATCGTCTTCTAGCAGTTGCGGGTCTAGCTCAGCTACAGTTCGAACACCTTCGCCCAAATTATGAGGGCTTGTTGTCCCATATTGATCCTGCGGGATCGACTGTGGTTGGAAGACTCCAGTCCGGCTCCCTCACCTTTACAACTAAAATGCGCCCAATCTCCTCACTCTTAGATCGCAGCTTTCCGCCCAGATTTCTAGGCGGAAAGCTGGACTGTTTGCCAATCGGGTACCTACGTTGCCCATATACAGGTTGACTGGGCAACAACGCTGTGGGAGGAGAGCACTGTTCACTCGGGATATGATATGTGGATGATGCTGTTATCGAGCTCGTGTGATGGCCCTGTCCATGCCTACAAGAGTCCCACGCAAAGCATTGGCGGGGAAGACAACTCTTTGCTGCGCTATGAAGGCTCACAGGAGGATGATCTATCATGGGAGGCGCAGCTTGGTGAGGGCTATGATAGGTCTGACGGAGAAGTTCAAGCTGCAAATTCCGGCGGTTTGTCAGGAGGAGCGACGCTTTATGAACAAACGCTTGGCAGATTTCCGAGTGATTGTAGCCAAGGTGAAGACGCGCAGGATGATCCAGTTGACATGGAAGCCTACGGAGTAGGAGTTGGCGGGAGTGATTGGAATCACCATGAATCGTCTGACGAGGCAGGACCTTCAGGAGGCGTGGGAAACCGGTGGAATGGTTTGACACTTTAGGTGAGCCTAGCGATGTTGGAATGCCCATCAAGCCATGCAGACCATGCGATGATGACACGCGTAATCGGCATGCCTGGGGACTGCTGCTTGTGGAATCTGAGATCACAGGTAAGTACATTCGCGTTGGGGCATTTACCTCTCGGGCACGGGCCTCGGAGGCACAATTTTCTCGGCGGATACGGCGCTTTCTGATGTTGAGATTATTTGAGACGTATGTATACACTTGCATAGCTTCTAGGAGCCAGATCGCCGTGATTTCGTCACCCCCAACGCAACGCAGCCAATACCACCGCCCGCTTCTTGCCGAACGTCCCGTGCATGGGTCTAGTACGACTACGAGCACCAGCATTGAACCATCACTCGCTCTGTGACCTGAGGGTAGCTCCCCCATGACAAAAAAATACGGACACTAACACAATAAATACTGGCCGGGAGACAACTGACAAAATGTGGTTACAACAGCACTACGAAAATTTGTTCAATTAAGACCATAGCATCTACAAGGGTTCAAAAACATTTGGGCCGTCCATTGCAGTTTTTTTACGATTTATTTGATCGTGTTTTGGGCATGAAGTGCGCATCTGAAGTTTGGGGGTCCGAGTTTTTTTGTCATGGGGAGGGTAGATTGTTGGTTGCCCAATATTTCAGGGTGCTTGCGTCATCACGGGGTGCTAGTCGATATCCGGAGTAGTTCACGGATCAGCATGCAGGGTGCGCGTATGCAAGGCGGCCCGTTGGGGCACCACAACCAGCCAGTAGACTGAGAATTTGACCGAAGCATGATGCGGAGTAACGATAAGAACTGTTTACGGCTAGAGCCTTGCTTCGGCGGTTTCGAGCTTGAGCAAGGTTCTTGCTGATGCAGCCTCTAGCTCCAGGAAACAAATACCGTACATCTTTTACTAGCCCTATTGAGGTTAACGCCGTACTCCTGGGAAAGTCCTGCCTTCAACCTGAATCTTTCTTTCCCTTCCTGCGAGGAGGGCCGGGGCGGTGAGGTGGGTATATAAGACAAGGCCGCTTGCCCGAACATCTGCTCCGGTGCACGTCTTGGCACGTCCATCCCACACCCATCCTCAACGAAAATATGGTGTCCCACCTTAGCTACCTCGAAGGACCTCCCCTCTCCAATACCCCCCTCCCGACCCCTTGGGAGTGCTTCCTCGCATCAGTTTCCTCGACCCCTGACGCGCCGGCGCTTATCGCCCTCCACCAAGCTGCAGACCTCTACTCTATCCCCTCACTGTCCCCACCCTCGGCATCCGACCCTTATCTCCGATGGACCTACCGCATTCTTCACACGGCCATCACCCAACTTGCAACGGCTCTCCAGGCCCACGGCATTGGCCCGGGAATGCCGGTTGTAACATTCCTGCCGAATGGAGCCGAATACATCCTCACCAAGATGGCGGCACACATGCTGGGCTGTTTGTTTGCGCCGCTGAACCCGAGGAGCTTGGTCAGCACTGAAGAAGTCAGCCATTTGTTGAGGACGTTTCTGCTTCATGCACCGGTGGGGGAGATCCTCATCGTCGCGGAGGAGGAGAGCATCGCGTCCATTTCCTCACTAGACTACGCTCTATTGGAAGGGGCTGTAAAAGTTGCCGTGTTCTCCCCAACCCCCACTGCACCTCACTCAGAAAACTCTTGGATCCCCTTCGAAACCCTCATGAACTCCTCCACAGCCCTCTCCCCCAACCCCTTCCCCTACCCAACAGACGACATGCTCCTCTGCACAAGCGGCACAACCTCCCGCTCCAAAGTCTGCGCTCTCACCACCGCCCACCTCTCCGCCACATTGCACACCCTCTCCCAACACCCCCGCCACAACTTCACCCGCGATATCTTCATCTGCGTCGCCCCCAACAACCATGTTGCCGGCACTGAGGCCTTCCTCTGCGCCCTGTCATTCTCAGGAACAATCGTCTTCCCCTCCGCACGATTCGATATAGATTCCTTCATCCGCGCGACGCAGCTTGAGAAAGCGACTTATACCATTTTGGTGCCGACCATGGTGCTTGCGCTTTGTCGCGGGAGGACGGAGAAGATTGGGAACTTCCGTTCGTTGAATCTGGGAGCGAGTCCCGTGACGGAGGAGGTACTGAGGCTGTGCAAGGGTGTGTTGGGCTGTGAGAGGATTTGTGGTGTGTTTGGGAGTACGGAGGGGGCGTTTCTGAGGACGGGGGATAGGGGAGTTGAAGAGCTGGTTGGGGGTGTGGGGGATAGCCATGTTGCTGTGGGCTGGGATGCGGCTGTTGGGCAGGTGGTGAAAGTGTGTGAGCCGGGCGATCCGAACGCGCTGGTGGCTTTGGGGGGGGTGGGCGAGTTGCATATGAGCTCACCAGAGATCGTGGGAGGGTATATTGGGCAGGAAGGAAGTGCCCAGTTCTATACTGATGGTGAGGGGAGAAGGTGGTACAATACAGGAGATCAGGCCAGGATCGATGGCGACGGGAGGATCTACGTACTTGGCCGGTATAAAGATGTGATCATCCGGGGTGGCGAAAACATCGCGCCGGCTGCCGTCGAGGCCGTGTTGGAGCCGACGATGGGCCATCTGGGCGTCCAAATTGTCGGGGCTATCGACGAGGACGGACTTGCAGGGGAGGTTCCGGTTGTGGTCACACTGAAGCGTGTTGACGCCGAGACTGCTGCCGCGATACGGGATGCCGTAGTGGAGCGCATGGGTGCGGCCTGTGCCCCTGATGAGGTGATCTCGCTCGAGGATCTCGCCCTGGAAGATTATCCGCGCACGGCAGTTGGGAAGGTGCAAAAGCACAAACTAGCGGCACTTGTTGGAGCATACCGCAAGAAACGGAGGCGCAACGGGATCCCGACACCGCCGTATTCGGAGGATAGCGGGACTGAGACTACCGCCGTGAAAGAACTTGTCGCCACGACAGATATCCTCGACCACCTTGTTCGGATCTGGTCACAGACAATCGGGATTTATGATGAACTGAGACTTCTCTCGCCCGACACAGATGTGGCTACACTGCCAGTTGACAGCATCGCCTTGATGCGTGTCAGGGACCGGCTCGCAAAAGCCCTGGATGGCAACACACTGTCCCTCGCTGAGCTTGGCAAAGGTGGGACTATTCGGCAGCAGGCGACTCTTTTGCGGTCAAGGAAGAACGATGCACAACCAAAATTCGGCAACATTCCCACCCTCAACAGCAGAAGGGGCGAGAAAGAGGCCAGGCACCCCCCTGAAGTCGAGGACATGGTGCATCTGACCGAGGATCCATCGTTACTCGATCGTACCAAGGAAATTGTCACCGAGGCAATCCAGGGGTGTGGCCTCTCCTGGGAGAATGTCCGCGCCGTGATGCCGACTACCGACTTCAACGCCGTGTCTCTGCGCGTTGGGAATATGTGGCACCTGAACCTCAAGCTGGTAGTCATCACCAGGAAAAACGTGGCCAAGGAACGTCTGCGTGCATCTCTGCACCGTGTCATCGAGAACAACCCCATGATGGCCTCATTCATCGTAGCCGATGCCGAGAAGCTGGGGAAGGATCTCGCCCTCCATATCGAGGTTGAGTTGAGCGAGGCTTTTGTCAATGAGCATGTGCTAGCCGATGCGGGGATGGTGAAGAGCCCGTCAGAAATGGTTGAGTTTGCAAAGCAACAACACTTTCCGGGCTGCCGGGACGCCGTTCCTCCGGGCCCGCTGTCCAAGCTGTGGCTATTTGATGTTGAAGAAACAGGGAGCGCAGGCTTTGTGGTGAACGGTACGGTCGCAGCCCCTTTGATACTCTCTGATACTAATCACATCGCTGTTTTAGCTTGCCACTCCATCTTCGATAACACATTCACTCAGCTCGTCTACGAAGATCTCGAACTGACCCTCACATCTCCGACCGTGCCCCTCCAACCGCACGTCGCCTACCAACTCTGGGCGGATAGTTACTACACTCTCCGCACTTCCCCTGCCGCCCGTGCTGCGGTTTCTTACCACAGCACTGCACTCCAAGGTCTTCACACCCACGAGCATGCTATCTGGCCACCCCACCCCCCGGTCTACGCCCCTCGGAACATTACCATCCCAGAGACAGGCGAGAACGGCGTGGTCAGGGTATTCGACGTGCCCGGATGGCTTGAGCTGAAAGGAGCACACCCCGAAGTGTCGTCGCCGATCCCTCTCAAGGCAGCCTTCGCTTTGTTCCTGCTGCAGAAAACAGGCCACACACACGCAATGTTCGCACAGGTTGAGTCCGAGAGGAGGAGGTGGCCATTCCTGCCAAAGTCATTCGGAGACTATCCTGCCTCCGACGTGGGTGGTCTGACCATGCAAACAGTCAACAACCTCGTTTCCGCCGTGCCCGGTGAGACCGTTATATCCTTCCTCCAGCGCATGCAAGACACGCAAACTCTCCAGACCAAACACGCCTCGGCGCCTCGTGCGTTGATTATGGAGGCGCTGGGCCCCGAGTCGGCAGGGACCTTTCCGAGGATTGCATCGAATTCGACATTCAATTGGCTTGGAGCGACGATGCCGAACTCAAAGGATCAGTTCAAACAGATTGAGGTGGTGGAAGTTGTGATCAGCAGAGCAATGTTTGGCTTTTTCTTGATGGGCGGTATGATTGTGATTGAGGGTGGGGTCAAGCTTTGGATCAAGGTGCAGGGGTTGACGTTTGGGGAAAACGAGTTAGATGAAATGGCGGGAGAGCTGCAGAGGTTGACGCAGTGGTTGGTGAGGGAGGAGAACTGGGGGAGAAGGGTGGAGGAGCTTCAGGAGTTGTACGTCTAACCTGTGGGCAGTTTATTGCGACCACCATGTATCGATGTCTGTACCCAGGTACCCTTGCCACCGGGGCGGCCCTGGCCCAAAGTCAAACATCTAGCTTTACTAAAGCGTATTTCTATTCGTCTATTTGAGCTCCCCAAACTGTATTTTGCTTGTCTTAGTAACCTCATTTTTCCATCTAACGAACTCAGCCCCTAGACTCCTCACGACACGCCTAGGCTGCAAACAGGTCGTCGTAAACAATATAGGTAATGTAAAATGTCCTACTTCACTTCACGTCATGTACCGGGCGGATTCCGGTTCCTTCATCGCCAACCACCGGGCGTACTAGGCGCGCTCATCAAAACTTCCCTAGAAGGGCTGCAAAAAAGTGCGTTCTAGAAAATTTCCCCACGCAGGTGTGGTACGGCCTCCGCAATGCAATTTCATCCCGCGACTTATACCCGCCGCGCAAGCCCACGGCAAAAGTAGAACTATGAAGTGCAGTGGGCAAATTGCAATACTTAACCAAATCCTACCCTGACAACAGTGAGATACTTGCCAACATAATTGGAGTTCATCCTGAAGGATTGGTATTTTGACCACGAGGCCGACGAGGCGCTGGGGCAATGAGGGTGTATGGAAGGAGCGGCGGCAGCGGTGGTCCTTTGTTCTCAAGGGAACCCGTTGTTCATCAGGCGAGTGAGGTTTTCATCGGAACTATGATATATATCTACATCTCGGTTCCTATGACTTCGAGCATTTGGGTTCATCCTCGAGGTCATTTTACATGATATTTCCGCATTTCCTGTGGCAGAAGACGACGATGCACTTGAAGATTTCAACTTTCGTGGCTGCGGCACTGGTTCTGCCCAGTGGATCGTGTCAAGTCTGGCGGAACAGCAGGTGAGGCGGCTCCCATCCGAGCCTTGTCTATACCTACTATGCAACTGACTAAGAGCAACAGTACCGCAGACAATGCCACATCTATCTATGGCCGTTTACCTAGCCCCTGCACTGACACATTCTAGAGTCCCATCTATGAGATGAGCAACGTGACGGCCAGCAGTCTCTACAGCCCAATGCAGGACGACAGGGATGATTTGAAAACGCTCAACTTCACCTTGCGTGACACAGCTAACAACTACATTCTTCGCTGCGTCTGGGGTCCATTCCAACATCGTCACAGGTGGGAGGAGTATGTTAGGGGGATCTGTAAGCGTGAAGACCCAAATGTCGCACTGTCAGATCCCTGCCAGCAGCAAACCCTGGTCAGAATCAGGGTGTTCGGCGCATCCAACATTGCAGCAAAGTCGGTCCTCACAGTCCTCCAGGAATGGTATTGCCCTTTCTCAAACGTCTACCCGACGTATTTCCAGGCTACTGGAGGCGCAGAGGTTACCATCGGGTGTCCCGTTGGGAAAGAAGGCTCCGACATGGCCACTTCTCAATGTGACGTTCTCACGTCGTCGCCTATCAAGATCGACGCAAAATGGATACCTCCTGGCCCAGCGAAGATGGAACGACAACTCATTCCACATCCGGACCCACTTCCAACGCCACTGCTAGGCCCAGCACCGTCGAAGGAATGCACCGAACTTTCCGTCAGTCATCCAGACTGGACTGTTGAGGATCTTGTTTACGTCCCTGACTCCGATTCGTCCTTAATGGTCACCCTCAACAGCCGGGCACTCGAGGGTTTGCGATTTGTGTGTCAGTCCTCCGGCAAGACAGCCGCACAAAGCGCCATCACACTCTCGTGTACTCGAGACGCCGGCCAGACTGACGCCTTCAACAGCAGCTCGGTGTTCTCCCTGGAGTACAACCCGGGCGCCAAGAATCTGCGCATTCAGCGTGATTGCCTCTGCGGCGACATGAAGGGGACATTCAAGACCGACTACCGAGCCGCCTCAAACACTACCTTTACTATGACCCCTTCAAACACCACCGCCGGCGGCTACCAGTTGGCCAGCCAAGTAGTCATGCGAGGCAAGCTGCTCCGGCCCCTGAAACTGACACCATATTTCTACCCATTCCCGCCCAACACCAACACCACGGCCTGCACCTCCAAACCAGCCAAACCATTTTGGGTCTTTGACAAGTTCTTTGTTAGCGAAACCTCCACTGAGACCGTCAACGCCGGCCAGCCTCAGGGCAAACCAGACGTCACGCGCAACTACGATCTCGACTTTACCAACCAAGCAAACGGCTACAAGCTCTCGTGCGCCATACTGAGGGGGCGAGACACACCCGAATGGTTCCAGATGCAACACCCCTCCCGAGCCAAACCAAAAGGTCATCGACACCCTCGTCAAGTGGAATGTCACTAGCAGCATGTTCTCGGTCAACTAGACCTGGTACTGCAACGACATATCCACGCTAGCCGGGTTTGTCGGCAGTGGCGACATGAAACCCACTTACAGTGGATGGCAGAATACCACACGCGTCCTAGCCTGCACCAATAAATACCCACCTACCGCCATCTGCGAACTCGTCCACACGACCCGCTGGTGTGCCTTCAGAAAATGGGACGACCCCCTCAACGAGGGCCGCATCACAGGGGGGAGCCCACAAGGCAGAATCCAAGGGAACCTGACCTCAACCACGCTCTACCCGTCCAACGAATTCATCTCCCCCGACCCAACCGAATTCAGCTACACCGCCAATAGCATCGGCCGCCCTCCCACATGGCGCCTAATCCAGAACGACGGACCCTTCATCTCCACATCCTGGATGGTCAACAACAACCCAAGATACGTCCCCACCACCGTCCGCTTCGGCTTGCAAAACTTGGCGACCTTACCTCAATACAACGGGACCTTCAAGATCAAAATAGCTGACATGAAGTACGCATTGCCGTCTTTGACCTCATACCAACCCGATTGGGACCCAAGCGGGATATACAACTACAACAGGCAGCAATACTGGTACTACAAGGACTAGCACGGATGGGCGCTCAAGTTGGATGTGGCCACTGGGTATCTCGAGTTGAATCAGAGCTGGGAATGCTCGGATAGGCACCCGTGGAGGACCACGGTGTTTATGGGGAGCTGGAAGGGGTTTTCCCCGCTGAACTGTACGGTGCCGGAGGCGACTGAGAAGTACCCTAGGGTGCTGTGTGATATGTTTGGGGGGAGATGACAGTTATACCAAAGGTGACGGTCGATTCGGGCTATGGTATGTACACCTTCGATGTGCGAGACACTGGGACAGTTTGCTGACACGGGATTTGATGAAAGCAGCCGGACGCGCAGAGCCTGTGTGTATTTCTTCTTCTGGTGCAGCTGAAGTCACGTCAAGCTCGGAGGTTCCGTCAATCAAACAAGAGGCATATGGCGGAGAGGATAATGAGAGGTGGCTATGCCTGACGCTCCTGTTCAAGAGAGGGTTGAGGAGGATGGAGCGCGGGCAACCTGAGATCTCTGGAATGGAAGGAGAGTGATGTCTGGCAAACGATGATAGCAAGATGTTGCGCACGTGTACGAAAGATAGATTTTTATTGTTTGGAGAGAGAGTTCAAAGGGAAACCATCCGCGGCGCCAACCTCCCTCCGGTTTGTGCTAGGACATCGACCGTCACTCCGCCTTTTGGCCGTAGACAACATGGCTGTAGTTTAATGTCAGCAGGAAGAAACATAACCCAGCTCTGGCGGTGCGAAGGACGGAGCTGACGACTTACAAATTCACGTAAGCGTGGATGCTCTTATCCCTGAGATCTTTTCGGACTTTGGCAAGTAGGGCTTCGGCCTCCTCAGGCTGCCAGCCAAGCATACCCGTGAAGAGACGGAGCGTAAACGCCTCCAGTCCATTCTCAATCTGCATCAGATTATACAGCCCCACCTCTTTCAGCACAGGATCACGCGGCCAGGACCCAATCGGGAACTTGAACTTGCGGTGTAGGACGCCCCTGAACCCAGCATCCCGCACCCAGGCCTCGAATCGCGGACCGGGACTGACCTCGCGGCCCGTCTTGCCTGCCGCGCCCAGGAACAGCCGGTCCCAGACCATAACGTCGTGCTCTTCCTTCAGTGATCCGTCGTCAGAGTAATACTCAAGGTCGAAGTCCTGAAACTCGGCCCAACCACCGGGAGAGAGATTGGCATGGATATTTTGGATGAGCTTGGGCCAGTCGGCAATACACGCGCACATGTACCGGCAAAAGATGAAGTCGAAGGGGTTGCTGTGTAGCCAGGGGCTCTCGACATCGTCGATTTCGAACTTGACGTTGGGCGGGACCCTGAACAGTGTCAGATGCGAGCGGCCTAGAACCGGGCTGGCGGGAAGATGTGGAGTGAGGACTTACCAAGCTGGCTGGATCGCGCTGAGGTCGTTTCCGAGAACCTAACGGAGGATCAGTAAGAATCCTGCCGATCCTCAACGATGGACAAGCCCACCTCGGCATCGGGAAACTTGTCCGCCACGACCATAGCCCAGATGCCGGTCCCAGTTCCAATGTCCATAATTCGCTTTGTCTTCTGCGGGTTAATGGGCGAGTGGAAGAGCTTGCCCTCCGTTCCCTTGATCATCATCTCGTGCGTCAAGTCGAGGCGCTGAAGCTCGAGGTCATCGTTGGGGAAGGGGTAAGTTCCCGGTCGGAAAGCATGATACCGCCGTCCATATTCAACCGGGTAGTCGACGGCACTATCTGACAACGATGCAGTGAAGGAGGAACTATTTTTGAGCGTGGTCAGTAGCAACCCCAGTTTATTGCAATTTGCCCGCAAAACATTGAACCCACAGCTGTGTGCTGGCCCCGGAGTCATCCGTGTCGATTTGGATTAACTCGACTTCTTTCGCCATGTTGTCGCACTTTCGTGTTCCTGTACCTCGAGGAGTGGTACTACGCTTTGTGGAACAATCTTCCCTGACAGGTGAGAGTGGACACAGTTGCAGTGATCAGATTAGTTTGTTTAGAAGAGGGGAAGAACATCTTTCCCCGCCCTGGCGCCCGTGGCAACACTGGTCAATTTAGGTTAGTTCGGGGGGAGGGGGATCCTGATATCCGACGAATCGGCATTGATCCACCCGCCTGTGTGGCGCCAGGTCGCGCAAAACGTGACGCGCCCGTGCAGCTGACTTCGTACTTTTACAGACCTTGGCACAGTGGCCTTTACGCAGGACGGTGAGAGCGTTGAAAAAGCGGAAGACCGAGGCGGCACTTGATCATTTTGGGCGGAAGTGAAATATGAAAAGATACATAGGGATGCACCTCAAGGCTATTTCACTAGCATCCTACACCTAGGACTTTAGAGTTTGGAAATAAACCTTTCTATATCACAGTACAACTCGGAAAGGTTGCATGCCAATATACCTTATGTGTAAATGGACACGATATCTCAGTCTATCTGATCTGCAATTCTCGCGATAAACTGCCAATGCGAGGGCATTCAGCAGTGGTGGGAATTTGAATTACATTGGAAACAACTCAACCCCCTCCGTTCCAGAACACCTTTTATAATGTGTCGGATGTCTCAATACACAGATCTCAGGGAAGCCGTAAAATCAGCATAACCACCCGTTTGGAGGGTGACGCAGCTTGATAATGGCTTTCGCAACAATTCACATTCTGGCTCTGTGACACCCATCATCGTGCTAGATGCATATCGAGCATGGTTTGTTCATGGCGCGAGCACCAGTGATCTAGGGAATCAACTATGGCTGGTACAGTCCTGTTGCCTAAGCTCCATTAGCTGGTGAGCTGTATGTCGTCGTGGTTGTCATTTTCCGGGCGCTGACCAGCGCTTTGCTTGCCGTATTGCCCCTGACCCAAGCTCGCCAGCATCAACAAACACTCAGTTATTCATTGAACGGCGTCTTATTTGGTCAAGCATCCCAGGCACGTGTAGTAGATCTATTGCTAACCCGGGAAGGTATCATTAAGGTCTCAGCCCAGCTTTGCCTTACCCTACGGTTAGAACTATCAGCTTGGCTTGCGAGACGACATCAAATCCTAAGCGAAGCAGATGGATGCGACGTGTAAGCTGCTGGCAGAATGACTCCGTTGAATGGGACAACTGAAGAAACCTCTTTGGACGCTGCGAAAGATTCTAGGTTGTACCTGGCCGGTTGGTTCAGCGTTCGGGGTGTTGGGGTTGATTCTCGACGACTGAACTCTTTGTGAGATGCGGGGTCCTATGCCCCGCTTGTCGTCCCGTGTTCTCGGCGTACATCTTGCTACCGTGTTCCTTCCACCCGAAAACGCCATTTCTACTCACTTGAGTACGCTAGGCTTACACTACATTTGAAGTTGTTTTGTCGCTGTTTCGGGCCATCAAATCGTTCCAACACCCGAGTTTCAATGCTGATGGGAAGCTTCGTTGCTGCGGGCGACCATCTGGGCCGCCCCACGCGCTTGCTGGACCTGGTTCATTGGCTTTGGTCGGAGAAGAGACCCACCCTCAAATACGACTTGGTTCTTATTCGTTCGGGGCGAGGGTCCGCCCCACACCGCTTGCGTACCGCCTGCACCGGCCTCCAATCCCATCAAATCTCGGCTGGCGGAAAGCTGCATGAGCTCCCGCACCTGTCGCAAGATGCGCAGCTGCGCGAAATTTGCTGCTAAGGGGCTACTCCTCATCAATGTTGATTTCAAGTTCCCATCATGGCGAGACTGAGGTACCTACCGTGATGAAGGGTCGACAGATGACAACTTCGGACACCCGATGGCGTCTTCTGAGCAGGTCACACGCAACTCATCGTCATCTACTTCGAGAACTCGCATACGATCCTTCCTGTCCCGCACGCTTACCCGCGAACCCAACCACCCCAGGCAAGCGCGGCACGATATACCTAAAGGCCCCTTGGGACTGACAACGCTTTACGAGCCGCCTGCCGGTATCCTCGTCACAGCTGATATTGTCTTTGTTCATGGCTTGAACGGCGGGTCGCAAAGCACATGGAGCAAGGACAATCGCGCTTCCCACTTCTGGCCCAAGGAATGGCTTCCCCTCGACGACGCATTTCACGATGTCCGGACACACACCTTTGGCTACCCATCGGGTCTCGGCCGGGAATCCGTGCTGAATGTCCGCGATTTTGCCGAGTCATTGCTAGCAGCCGTCAAAGACTCGCCTTCTATGAACAAGCAGCCGGCACGCTTGATATTCGTGGCCCACAGCATGGGCGGGCTTGTCACTAAACTGGCCTACGTTCTTGGACAGAATGACCCGGCTTTTAAGTCTGTTGTCGAGCGCGTTTACTCCATCTTCTTCCTGGCCACGCCCCACCACGGCGCCACCATCGCGCAAACTCTGATCACTCTGATCGACGCCCTAGCCTTCGTGCCTGGCGGAGGTCCACGACCATTCGTGAATGATCTTCTCCCCCTCTCACCCATTCTTCAAACCATCAACGAAGAGTTTCCGAGGGTATGCGGCGACCTGCAGCTGCTTTCCTTTTTCGAAACCAGGCCGATGATGGTAGGAGCTCGGAAACGGCTCATCGTGGAGAAAAACAGTGCCGTCATGAACTTGGCTAACGAGAGAAGAACGCTGTTGGACGCAGACCACCGCAGCGCAGCCATGTATGCGTCACCTGACGAATCTGCGTATCTGGCTGTCCGGAACGCGCTTGCTACTGTGGTGTCAGCCCAACGGAGCATGATAAATGCGCGGCAGCGGGACACTGCCCAGGAAGTCCTAGCCATGCTCAATCGATTCCTCGGTGTCTCGGGGGCACCTGAAGACGACATAACAGCACGCGATTCGGTCCGTCTGCCGGGCTCAGGAGAGTGGCTCGTCGAGAAACCATCTTACAGAGAGTGGAGGGCTGGGTCCGACTCGACCGGGAACTTTCTGTGGCTCCAAGGACGACCGGGCGCTGGAAAGAGTGTGCTCGCAGGCCAAGTAATCAACGAACTTCGGGATAAAGGGGCTTGTTGCTCGTTTTTCTTTTTCCAGGCCCGGGATGACACAAAAGCTACAGCAAACGCATGCCTTAGATCTCTGGCCTGGCAGATGGCCAGACTCCAACCCGAGATCGCCAACAAATTGATCCAGCTCATGGCGGAATTTGAGGACGGAACCGTCCAGCAGGTAGACCATCTGCCTGTGTGGCGGAAGATCTTTCTGTCCGGAATACTCAAGCTGCGACTAGACACCCCGCAATTTTGGATCGTTGACGGTCTCGATGAATGTAGGGGAGGCAGGACAGATTTGGTTCAGTTCCTCCTATGTGCCCAGGAGCGCTGGCCCCTATCAATTCTTGTCACCTCTCGGGATCCGGCGGAGGTACATCTCGCAGGCGTCAACCCAAACATACGCAACGAAGTCATATTGGAGGACGACACAAAACAAGACATTTCCCTGTTCCTTGACTCTATCACACAATTTCTTCCATGTCCCGAGTCAGAAAAATGGCCGAACCGGTCAACGATCGCATCGCACATCATTAAAAACTCGGGGGGTTGCTTCCTGTGGGCATCTCTTATCTGCTCCGAGCTACGCCAGGTAGCGAGTGAACGAGAGATCGACCAAGCCCTCGAAAGTGTGCCATCCGATATGGACGCCCTTTACTCCAGAATACTCGACGACATGAGTAACGCTAAATGGGGCAAGGACGTCGCAAAAGCCTTCATCATGTGGACAACTTACGCCTTTCGCCCACTGACGACCCTCGAGATTCAAGAGCCTGTAGAGATCGAGACGGCAGGCAAAATCAGCGGCAACATTGAGGATATCATCGCTAAGTGCTGTGGATCTTTCTTATACGTTGACAAATACGCTAAAGTGGAACTTGTCCACTTGACTGCCCGAGAGTTCTTCGTCAGAAAAGGTGGCCAGACCGAGTTTACCGTAACAAAGGCCGAGGGACACCGAAACCTTGCGATGGCGTGCCTTCAAGCACTCACGCAGTCGGATACGGCGGCGCCCCAATCACGGCGCCTAGGATCGCACGGGGCAACCACAGCCGTGAGGTCGAGACGACCACACTTGGAGCCGGGTGCCCGGGGAAAGCCCGGCAGCTTGAGACAACCTGCTTGGCTGGCCACCCCTTTCGTCACCGCCTACGCATCATCGTACGTTTTCCAGCACCTCGCCCAAGTCTCCTTGACAGACAGCGATATGCTCGAGAAGCTTGCCCAGTTTCTGGGGACTTCGAGTATTCTCTGGTGGATTGAGTTCCACGCGAAGAATGGCAGCCTGCACACGGTGTTTGAAGCTGGCAGAACGATCAACATGATGCTGCATCGCCACGCAGCACACCCGCCACCATCGCTCGGTTCGGGGCGTGACAATTCAGTTCTCCACTCGTTGGAGAAATGGGGTGACGACCTCATTTATATCGTCACAAAGTTTGCCGGGCCCCTTCAGCGTTCGCCCCAGTCGATCCACCACCTCATCCCGGCCTTTGCGCCTGCGGACTCGGCCATACGACACAGGTTTGGCAGCCCACTGCGCGGCATTAGCATCCATGGACTCTCGCAGCGGGGCTGGGATGACTGCTTGACGACCATCACCTTTTCTAACGGCATGAAACCGAACACGGTGGCAGCGGGGCTCGGGCACTTCGCCGTGGGCATGATGCAACCCAAAGGAGATATCTACATTTACGACGACTTCATCCTCCAACAGGTCTGCCTTGTTCACCACGGCGAGTCGGTATGGCAACTGGCATTCTCGGACAGTGGGCTTCTCCTTGCGTCATCTGGAGCTAAAACGGTTCGCATATGGAGCACAGCCGAGGGAAAAGAGATTGGACACTTCAAAATTTCCTCATTGTGTCTCGCCTTGGCCTTTGCTGAGCAAGATCATATGTTGTTGGCTGCGACGAGGCAGAATCAACTCGTGGAATGGGATGTGCAAGGGGAACAGTTCTACCGCGACGAGCCCCTGTCGTGGACTGCGGACCTGGACAACAGCATGCGGGGCCGCGCGCCCACTTCGATAACCATTTCCACCCGTCTGGGGTTTGTCTCGGTTAATTACCGGGGCGAGAACGCTTTTCTGTGGGACTACATCGACGAGAGGGCATTTGATGTGTACGAGAAGGAGACTGGCTCCGTCACGAACTTTGGAGCGTACAAGCTTGCCCAAGGCATCACGACAGTCCGTGCGACAACGTTCAGCCAGGGAATTGGCACCCATCTCCTCGCCGCTATTTACGACGATGGTGATATGTACGTATACGATACCGAGAATGGCAGCCCCATTGCCAGCGCGATCAGTGCGAACACGGCCTCTCTCTCTTCCTCTCCCGACGGCCGAACACTCGCTATAGTCGACTCGTACGGGAACTTGACTCTCTTCGACTTCCAGACGTTGAAGGCGCTGTATCATGTCAAGTTTGATACGCCGATACCAGTCAAGGGCCTGGTATTCACTGCGGATAGCCATCGCTTCATCGAAATACGTGGCCCCCAATGTCGAGTATGGCAACCGGCCGTTCTTCTCCGGACAGACCTGCGGGACGAGGAGAACAGCGACACCGTGTCAGTCAACACCGAACCGCAGGAAATCAACGTCAAGAGAAGTGATGCGAAAGTTGTCAACATATCTGCTCTTGCGTGTTTGCAGTCATCCGATGCAGTATTTTACGCCATGGACGACGGTTCAGTCCACGTATGCGACCTCGCCGGCGGGACCAATACACAACCTCTCTTTGTGCAGTCGCGTGGCTTCCCAATCCACTTGCTCGCTGTTGATGAGGATGCATCTCTCCTCGCCTGTGGTGACATCGCCGGCCAACTCACCGTCCGGAAGGTGATCCGTCGGCAATTCCCGAGGCACCCCGCTGCCTGGGAGGTGCACGACCCCCTACTAGATCAACGCTCACCTGGCCCGAGTCAAGAGCCACTGAAGCAAATTCTAGTTTCTGGAAAGCACTCCCAGCTATTTTCATGTGCAGAAACAATGGCGACTCTACTGCCCATGCCCAAGACAGCCGGACGGGTATGGGAAACCCAGCTGCCAAAATCGACGACGCCACGATGGGTTGTTCATCCCTCTGATAAAGACATGCTGATCCGGATGGAAGACAATGGGTTTGGTATCTACAGCTGGCAGAGGCTCGAGCGCCTCCGAACCGTCTCGGTGTCTGTCCATGACCCACTCAGCCGCCTGACGCTGTTGAACAATCCTCTCTACTTCCTAACATACACAACGTCTTCAAACCCCTCGATAGAGTCGGGAGCTAACTGGCAGCTATGGGGCCCGAACCCCTTTCCTGCTTTCCCTGGCACGCTCTCACCCGCCACTCCTGTCAGCATAGCGATACCCTCGATTGAACTAATAATCGGCACCTTTGCCTCGCGGCTAGTGTTCTACAGTCTCGACAGCTGGATTGCGTCCGTCGACCTCATACAACCAACGCAGGAGTCAGTCATCCGTCACTTCTTCTTGCCGCCAGAATGGATCAGTGTCATGCACAGGCTGCTGATGGGCGTGGGTCGAAATGGCGAGATTCTCTTTGCCAAGGGCACGGAGCTAGCTGTTATTAAGAGGGGGCTGGATGGAACGGAAGAGCCGGGGGAGAGGGTGGACCTGAGGCGTGGGGACTTATATTCAACCACGGCTGCAGGGACCGTAAGGCGACCTGGACTTGGTCAAGTCCCATTGCGGCAGTGTAGATCAGAACCGACTACCAAATAAAATGGAGGGCGAGGGAAGACCACGTTTGGGAAATCCCAGAGCCTCGTGCTCAGAATCCGGGGCATTTTCATTGCGAGTACCTAGCAAGTTAACCCATTCATAACGTCTTTACCCCTCCAAAGCACTTTATCGCTTTGTCCTACCCCTCTCCCGTCTTAACATTCACCGGGGAGAAAGAAGGTGAGGGCTCTGTGCCCCTACACTTCTCCACCTCGAGTTGTCCTGAAGCGGGGTCATTCATGAAAGGCGGCGGTCAGCAGAGAACCCCAACGGAGAAATCAATCCTGAGTCTGATCTTCTGATCCAATCAACAAACAAACAAACAGGACTCGGGACCCCGAGCAGACTCTGAATCTGGGATGCTCTTTGTCATGGCCGTGGGGGAGGCCAACCTAAGCGCTGTAGCTGCCGGCGCTCCATGTCCGGAACAGGCGTCGACTGCGGAACCTGCATCACAAGTCAACCCAGAACGCTACACAATCTGGACGGCCCGCTCCCGACACGTCCTCGTCTGTCTTCTGGGCAACCTCGCACTGGTGTCTTCGCTGACAGCCAACATCCACTTCCCGCTGTTGGAACTCCTTGCCGACCGGTATTCGGTCTCCCCGCAGGCCATCAACCTCACCACCACGCTCTTCATGGCGGTCCAAGGTATCGCGCCTTCAACATGGTCACCGCTGTCCGACTCTTGGGGTCGCCGTCGGGTGTATCTCTGCAGCGCAACTTTACCGTCTAAGTTAAAGAGGGGGATTCTGGAACACCCCCTGTTTCGGAACAAGCTACACTTAGGGGTCATAAACATCAACCCCCAATATCAAACCTCCTTCCTTCCATCAATTCTTTTCCGTTTCTCTCCATCTTTTCTTCATTTTGAAGCTCTTTTAATGGCTAAATAGTACACCGAAGAGGACATGCGCCACGCCTGCGCAGAGGCCGTCAGAATCAAGAACCTCCACACCTCTGCTCGCAACTGGGCTATTCCTCCCACCTCCTTACACCGTCGGCTTAATAGTGCTCTCCCCCATTTAGTAGCTCACCAAAACCACTAAAGGCTCTCCGTAACGCAGGAGAGTAATCTAGCTGACTAGGTACGGATTTAATAAGCCCTAAAGGTTCCCCCTATCTATTAACAGATCAGGGAGCTGGCTAGCCATGTATGTATTGAACGTGGTGACTTTTAGCCATTTGATATTAAGTGGATGTAGGGTTTCCTTAATAGAAATCTGTGAATTTTTAGCCCCAGCTGCCCTGTGAGCAACTGCTTACAGCAGTTGCCCTCCACTGCTGCGTACCCTGCAGCCACCGCTTGCACTGCGGAGCCGAACCTTCTAGAAGGCTCTGGAATCTTGGGCTCCACTGCTCTGACTCACTGTGGGGCTTGCCCCACAGAGTCTTCCAGAACTATATTAGTAATAGAAGGCTCTAGAATTCTTCCAGAGCCTCCCACAGCCTATAATAGGCCTTGAACTCTCCTGTATGTAGTCTTCTTCAAGTAAGTAACTCTACTCAATCCAAGTCATTGTACAAGGCACTGCCTTCCGGATCCTCTTGTTCTACAGTGTTAAGATTCACTGCAGCAACCTTTCTTACAGTTGCACTGCCCTGTAATTCAGGCCTTTCGCTTGCTTCTTATAGTGCCTACGGCACTGTAGCTGGCTTGGACCGGTACAGCACTTCTTCCTCTGAGCCACAGCGCTGTACTACAGCCCTGTGGGTTCCTGAAGTTTAATAACTATAGTTATAATAATTAAGAAAGCCTTAGCCCTTTAGTAGCAACCTAGAAACCCTAAGACTGGTTAACTACTTAAGTTTACTAGTAAGAGCGCTAAACTATCCACCTAGCTCACTTATATAAAGCGTAACTTCCAGCTTTAAGTTATTACTATAGTGTATTAAAACGTCCTTTATACCATAAGTTGGCTTAAGGGAGATCATAACTTATAGTTCTTAGCTATTATTAAGGATTATTTAAACTCTATACTTATTAAATGAAGGACTGTTACTATTTAGGTCTTTAATACAAATAAAAGATAGGTTTACTTTAAGACTAAGATTATTAAGATATATAAAGTCTAGGATAAGTAGAAGTAAGTCAAGGACCGCTTAGATATACTGGTACAGCTTTCTTTAATGGCTACATACCTATTGACCTTTAACTGTAATTAATATTAAGTTAATTAGGATAAATCTGCCTTAAAATACCAGTTTTATGAAGGATTAAAAGATAACGTTAGGGATAAGCTTTGTGAAAAAGATTATTATACGTTTAATTTTAATCAGTATATCATTAAGACTATTGTTATTAATAACTGGCTGTTTAAGTAATAATTAGAGAAAAAGAGCTAGTATTAATGTAGTGCTCCCTTTATAATTAATAAGAAAAATGTACTAAAGCCTTTCTAAGCTAACTACTAGTATTAAAGCACTGTTTACAGCATTTACCCTAGCCTAATAGACATTAGTATAGTAAATTGCTAGAACTGGCTTAACTGTAAGAAACTTTAATAATAGCAGTAATAAAAGTCATTAAGGGATATATCCCAGATCTAGTGCTTTAACTATAATGTTACAACCTGCTCTTAACGGAGACCTAAGGGGAGTCTGTATAAGATAAGACAGAGTGTATAGCAGGACATTAAACTTAAAGGGTGATCTAAAGACGGCTTATTAAGCTAGCACTCTTAAATGAGAGTACACTATCACTATAAGTCGCTGTTATTATACGATCCTAGTGCAGTTCGTCCATGCCGAAGTGGATGCCCCAGCAGTGACTCAGCGTGAGGTATTTGTTAGTTTTCTGGGCGTCTGCACCATGGACCAGCTTCACGGTATACTCTATTCTAGACGTTAACCTGAACGAGACGAGTAGGACGGAAGGATGAGTCCGGCGGCGGACCGCAAGAGTGGTTGGCATGGACGTACATTATGGTGACCGGGTCGACTGGCTGGAAGAGCATCATCCCGACATCCTCCATCTCCCATCGAGTAGAATTGAGCTCGAATAATGAGAGTATCGGGGTCGGTGTTGTGCGACTTGGATCCTATGGCGGCGCAGCCTCAGTTCAGCCGTAGACTGCGCGGCAGAAAAGACAACCTACTTCGGAAGCCTCCCCGGAGCTGCTTCGGCGTGAAGCGGACTTTAAAGCTAGCCCCGGCTGCGGATCAGTGTCACCGCATTGAGCATGTAGTGGCTCGCACGCAAAGCCGGGAAGGAGTGGTGCTTCGACTGGCTCGACTCCGTTGGCAGCGGAGCCCACCGGTTGACCCAGGCTTCTCCGAACTTGGTCAACGCTAAAACATCCAGGGACCTGCCTTGCGGCAAATTCAAGGGCCTCATCATTGTATTCAGGCCCTGGCAGCGGAGCCATTTCTGTTCCAGCTGAGAAAATGTAAACTTCCCAGGACTGGAATCCAAAGTATCTCACGCATGCTTAAACAGCAACGGCCAACCAGTAGGTAGCTGAGAGAAGTCAGACCTGCTTGGTTTTGGCCTCAGGCAGAGATATCGACATTACCGCCCCTTTCCTGGCGATCATCCCCTCTACTTTCGACTCGACCTCCCCCGCCCTCCTTCCAACTCCTTCTTCTCCCCAGTCTTCTGTTCCGCTCCCTTCTCCCCTCTTCTCTGTGCCACCCTCTTTTTTTTCATCCCTCCTGACCCTTTCTCTCGCCTTCGTCTCATTCATGGCAGAAATTGGCGGGCACCGCCTGTCACCCCCTCCTCTTGTCCTCTGCGTCTCCAATAACGGTTCGTCGACCGACTGCGAACGGGACGAGCGTCCTGATCCGGTGGTCTGGTTCGAGGAGCGCTCGCTTCGCTGTGTCGACACATAGCTCGACTTTGAGGATGAAGATGGCGCATGGCTGAAGATGGAGTCTGAGTATCGAGTTGTAGAAGCGATCGAGTTGGAACGTGTGTCGACGTGGACATGATCGTTGTATTCATAGCTTGAAAGGTGGGCTGAGGACCTTCTGGATGATGGAGGGCAGGAGCGGCTGGCTGTGTCGCTGTCGTATGCATCTTCATAATTTGCGTGTTGGTTGGAAGACGCACGGCGTCGGGAAGATCTTGAGCGGGTGGGTGATTCGGAGCGCCAAGAGGATGCAGAGTGTCGACGGGTATCGTGGTGATCTGTATGGTTGCGGTCTGCTGAACGATATCGTGAGTTGCTAGAACTGTCATGACGCGTGCGGTCACTTTCATCGTGCTGGCGTCTCCTGCGAGAATCCCTTGAAGGACTTCTATCGCCAGTGTCCACCGACGCATAGCTGCTAGGTCTCTCGGAGGTGGGGCGGGTCAGAGCAGGAGTCATCAGGAGCACAGGTGGTAGTTGTGTTGCTTGTTCGCGAGAAGGATAGTTCGGACTCAATGCATCCCGATCTCCATATCGACTATGATCGACTTCGTGTTGTCCACTTTGATCGGGATAACGGCCTGTGCCATAATCATGCCCAGCATACCCAGGGTCGACACCAAGTGGCGGTCGATGGTAGAAATGGGGGCCGACGGCAATTATCCGCGGCGCGGAATAGCCTCCATACCCCTGCTCCTCCTCAAATGTGCCCTGGTCGAGTGGTCTCCTAAGTGGCCCTGCCGCCATCGCCAGGGGAATCCCCCTCCAAAACTGGCCCGGCTGCTGAACCTCAGGGGAGGATAGTCCGAGAACAGTTCCAGCAGGGGTCGATAGCTCGGATCTTAGAACAGCAAACAGTGGGTCGTTGGCCAGATACCAGTATTTTGTGAAGATATGCAGCTTCACTGATGCTGCCATGTGTCTCTCGATCCGACGGGGGTGCTTTCTCCAGTACTTTTCGGCCTGGGCGACATCTTCGCGAAGTTGTTGGGCACGAGCCTGGCAGAGCTCAATCATCCCTGGAGTTTGGCCGCAGAGATCGCGATAGGCGAGGAGAAAGCTCGTGGCTGAGGCAATCCTCACCCAGAGGGCGCACTCTTGAAGTCTCCGCTCGAAGATTTCGGTCCGGCTCCGTCGTGCGGCCACGACCCAGTGCATACACCTAGCCCACAAGCTGTCTCCGTACTTTTTGGTGTAGTTGACCAGCCCCTGCACCACACCCCGGGAATACTGAATGAGTCTTTTTGTCTGGCGATACAAGTCGGTGGGGATGTCGAGCCGGTTGATTTCTGCCTTGAATTCCCGAAGCCGGTCTTTGCAAAACTCCCCATACAGTTGCAGCTCATTCAGGTCTTTTCTCGACTTGAGAATGTCCTTGAACGTGTGGCTTATGTCGGGGAGTTTGATGGCGGCACCGACGGCAAGTGTTCTGTGCACGCGTCGTCGGCACACTCAGGTCACCCTCTTGACGGACCACGCTCCGGGAGTGTAGGGCAGACTTACACAATTGACGCGATCGTTGCTGGGTCCATCGTTCACTTCCTCTCAAAGAAGGGGACGCAAACCACGCCCGTCTTCACATTCGCGACGGAGAAATACAGGAGTCGGGACAAGAGGGGAACGAGAGAACAAACGCCAAAGGAAGACGCGAAAGATCAAAGATGTCGCGACTTTGGCTGGCGGGGGTGGGGCTCCCTGGCTGTGCCCCGTCACCCGCATTAGCGTCTCGGCCGCCGTCAAGCTGGCAAGCTCAATCCAGCTACTGGAAGTAGGGTTTTGTCCTATCAGAGCCCGTAAAACCAGCGCTGCGACTTGATAAGAAAGCCTCGTTCTGCGCTGTAGCACAGCCCACCAACAGGGGTTAACTCACATGTTGGCGCTCTGCGACATCCCGATGCGGGGTAAAGGCCAGAGCCTGGTGTTGAGAATATAGGGCAGCAATCTCGTTTTCCAGCCCCAGAATACATCGATCCTCAGTGACCGGACGTATGGTATTCTTCTAAGCTTACAAAGCGGTACCGTTACGTCGCCTCTGCCCCTAGCTCGGGCTCCACCGCATGATAAAGGGCCTCAAATACCTCATATGCACCATCATAGACAATTGCAATGAGCTCATCCGCGTCATGATGAGGGTGCTTGCTTCCGGAAAAGATGAGCCAACCTGTCATGGTCCGTCCGTCAGATGTTGAATTTCAGGTGGCCCAGTATTTGGGGCAAGAATCAACCTACCAAGCTCGTATTCAGTATGAGGCAGTCGCACATACGCCCCAAACGCCTGCTCCTCGACTTTGAACGTCCGCTCCACCAATGGATTTGGATCGTTTTCGCACTCTTGTTTGAAAGCTCTCAGAAAATCAAGGCCCCATCTGCCGGCATCGACGACGGTGAAGTAGCCCGATCGCTTGATGTTGATCTTTCCTGACTCAAAGCTGTTGTCGCTCGGTGGAACAGGGCCAATAGCCTGTTCTGCATATGCCTGGAACTTCGTGTCGAAGTCCCGGTCCGCTGGGTGATGCCAGTGGTAAGACCAGTCGTAGCGTCCAATGTATCTGACGCCCTGTATCATATTTCAGCGCGATACTCGGCTTGCATATCTTATATTTACCCCAACCTACTTTGTCAATGTGTTGGTTCCCATTACTGATAGCGCTTCCAAATGGATCCAGAGCCTCAAGTCTTCTCAGAATTTCTGTAGCGTCGATGTCGTCATGACAGACAATCCAGCCAACGTGGTCGGTCGGCGGCTGGTCTCGACCGGCTCGCGCTCTCCAGTTGCTATAATAGCGACGGGTCTTCCATCGGCCGTTGCGCGCTGCTGATCGGTACATGTAGACGTGCTGCATAATTGTGCCGCCAGGAAGCATATCTTGGCGACGGTAGCATCACCAGTGAGGCCCTCTTGAAGCGAACCACGATACATGGGAAGGACTTGGCCCCAGAGAAGAACCCCGGAGTTCACGGTGAATGTAGCGTGATGTTCCAGCAGCCGCCCGTCAGAGTTTCGGAAAGAGGGCGCGCTGACTTGGGATTCCGGTGCTGTGCTGGTCAGAATATCGCCGCTGGGAATGGGGGTAAACCCTCTTGACTGGGTCACTATTTCGACTTGTCGTACCGTCGGCGTATCCCTCAACCACGGGTTCTTCTCTAGATAGAACTTCTGAAGGGTGTTCCACATGTCGTTTCTTCGGTCCGATGTCTTCCACTTGTCGATAAGTTCGTGTTTTGTGCGCCAAACCCATTGGACTGTCTCCTCAACCCTCTCGTCGGGCAGCTACTCAAACTTGCTTTCAGCCCCCAGCTCGTCCCGCTCGCGCACCCAAGATGCCCACCAGCGAATCATGGCGAGAATGGAAGCCCTTGCTTCCTCCTTGTCCTGGTGAAGCTTCTCGATCTGCTCATCAACAGCCCTGATTGAAGTCGCTTCCATGGTGACTTGGGAAAGATCCTGCTTTTGCTTCTGCTTGCGGAGGTACAACAGCGCATACTTTGCGTGCCGCCAAATTGCCAGCAAGGTACGGAGATGACACGCTTGGTATTCGTTCATATGGTAATTGTGGTTGAAGCCCTGGAACCTATTCCATGCATCCCTATAGGTGCGGTAAGTGTCCCCAAGGTCGACGGAGAGAAAGTCAGTGCCGACAATTCTTCTCAAAGCGGCCGCTTTGGTCTCGAGCACCAGATGCACCTCCTGGAGCTCCGCGTCCACGGGCGTCGACACCGCTGCGTCCTCATCGCCGGCGGCATCTTCGTCGTAGGAACTCGCCTCAGCCACCGTCGTGGATAGTGGGAGTGGTTTGTCGTGCCACGCAGGTTGGGGATGAGTGAGATCTTGCGGGAAGATGGTAAACGCGGCATGCAGGTTCTTTGCGATGCCAAAGTCGCGCTCGACGATGACTGAAAGCTCATTGAGTGTTGTAGAGCCCGACAGGGGGTGTTCGAGCACGTAGCGACCGAGTCCCTGTTTTGCGCTGGCATAGGGAGGGTAAGTCATTGGACGGATGGATCCATGTTGCTGTGGAGGAACTGGCAGTGGTCTCGGTGGGAAGGCAATGCGCTGCGGAAGCCGCTAGGCGGTGTCCGAGAAACCCGAGAACAGGTCGGGCAGGAACACCGAGGCGAGGAATGGGTCATGGTTGATGAATACATGAACCACAAAGAGACTCATTTTGAAATTGGAACTATTCAGGCATCGAAAGTGATCTCGGTTGATAAAACTAGTTCGTTGGTAGAGTATTGTTGAGAGATACTGGGAACAAGGGAACAAGTTAATTATATTTCTCTGACGGTTCGGTGAATCATCAACAGGCAACAGCCAGGTGCCAAGAACCCTCGGTCCCGACGGGAAAGACCATTTGGTTGGAGAATCTCCAGCGAGTCAAGGGTTAGGGTTTACACATATCAGCCCATTCCTCAAGGGCAAGGGCAAGTGGGGAGCGCTACAACAGTAACTACATCGGCCACCACCCCTTGACCGGGTCCAGCTTCTTCGCCTTCAACCAGATCGCCTTCGGCGTCGAGGTCTGGGAGCTCTGGGATAGCCCCCTCCGCCAGTTCGGCACGCACGGCTTCATCGAGACCCTCCTCGCCCGCGCGTAGCACCGCTATCTCCAATTCCTGCACATCGTCAAGAAGAGCGCCAAGGGCATGATCTGCGCCCTGACGGTCGACATCGACCTCTACTGGCACAAGCAGGACCGAGGCGCATCCCACGCCCAAGGCTGCCGGGAAGGTGGATTTGGAGGAGCTCAAAGGGTAGTCAAGTGGAGGGAGACGCATGGAGGGCAGGCGGGGATGCCGGCTGCTTTGGGCATCTCGGCCACCACTGTGTTGAAGCCTTATGATCCGGGTGATAGAAGGGGAGGTGAGTCTGGAATACCAGAACATCAGCTAACTGCCAGTACGATAGAACTGTTACTAAGGTTTGCTTTCGAGTAAAACTCTACATATCTTGATATAACCCTGTGTTGAATCACGCTCTGTCTACTTAATTTGGGAGCTCTCACTAAACTCGGTTGGTTCGGGAGTTTGCCATTCCATGCCGCCGCGACACCCCGGGCAATTAAAACATGGAACTTGCGAAAAAGTAGCCAATTTTCTAATTAGCCTATAGATTTAGAGAAACCGACTACCTAGTGCACCTCTCCTCTAGACTATCGAGTTTATGACTTCGAGGAGAAAAAAGAATCTATCTTCCTCTGCTTCTTATCAAACTTGGAGTTTCCGATCCCACCTCCTGTCTTCTTGAGTCCCGAAAGGTGATCGACGTAGTCAACGGCTCTAAAGTGAACGTGTGCGGCCGAGAGAGGTCGGCCGATATTGCTGGTGGCCGCGATCTGTGAGCTGGAGGAGGACTCAGCAGGAGGCGTTTTGGTCTTCAGGACCACCTCATGGTAGGCTGCATTGCCGAGGAATTTGTCTAACGGCACGGGCTCCAGCCGCATGACACCAGGGGCGGAGAGCGTTGGAACTTGCAGCGCTCTCAGCACGCGAACGAACTGCAGCCACACGTGCGAGTGTATTCCCCCATGGGCGACAATGAAAATGCTTTGTGGAGTGTCAGACAGGAGGAGGTCTTCGAGCAGTGGGAGCAAAACAGCGTCGAGGAAGCGTTTCGCCCGAGCGTTCACCTCCTCGAACGGCTCTCCCTCTGTGTATTCCCCTACTCCAGGCTGGGCTGCTACGGATTCTGAGACTTCTGCATTCTTTTCGCGAAACTGTTTCTCACGGAGCTCGCCAAGCAGGATAATCTCAGTCGTAGGCTTTTTCATTGAGCTCGGCTCAGCATCCTGGGCTAGGTACGCATCGCGAATGGCTTCTGCCGTTGTGCGGGCCTGCTGAAAATCTGAGCAAAACATGTGAGGTGCTGGTCCCAGGCTAGCCGCCCGTCCCGCGAGATGGGCACCAAGCAGGCTGGATTGGATGACGCCGTGGGAAGTAAGGGGAGAGTCCGGTGGCCCTGCACTACAAACGTTATCAGCCATGACCACAAACTCCAAACTCCTGTTTCAGACGGGACCCTAGAGCATACTGGCCACGGGACACGTCATCGATTGACTCGCCATGGCGTATGAAGAAAACATGCGTCTCCCCCATAATGGTGATGTTTTTCTCTCGGCTGGTGGGCAAGGGTAGTGCTGAAATCAAGAGTCAGAGCACGCAGACCGATTTGGTCCTCATCAGGTGCCGCTGTCTGAAGAGCGTTCACCGCATCAACGCGTCACCGGTTCTGAACCACATACGCCCCCCTCCTCTTACGTAACACCAATAAGCCAGTAATGTTTTGTTGATTAGTTATGAAGTGTTGCAAACTACGCAAGGAATCGCCGCCACACCCGCAAGCAGCCTGGTCTGATTTGTTGAGGTGTGAGACGCGCTTATGCCATCGACGACAGGGTCGATCCGTTGGCCCGTTCGGAAGCGCAAAAAAGCGCCCGCCTGCGCGATGCACCGGGGGCCACGGATCTAGGAAAAAGAAACTGCTGGGCTGGGTGATGTCATCAACGCCGAACTGCGTGGGTTGAGTGGCCATGCGGGCCGCTGCGAGTAGAGAGCATAGAGGTTGCGACTCCACAACACATTCTGATAATTCCAAACACCCGCTTTTACATTATACTATTGTTTGAGACACTGCATACTGGATTTAGTAAAACTGGTGGAGTTGTAACTGCGTGATTGGATTGCTTATCTTCTATGGCTCTGACTGCAAGCTCAATCTTTTTCTTTGCAGACCTTTCTATAGGATTCACACTGCGTTCTGTCACAAACTACTCCTGTATTAAAAAAACACGTAACGATTATTACTTCTATGCGGTGGTAATTGCTGTTTATCTAACACACCCCTTCAGTCTAAGATATCTTTAAAGGTTTCGGGCTGGAGAATGTTATCTCCTAAAGGCAGCTAACTCCATTTTCGCCCGCACTTCGTCTCAAACTCACAAAGTCTTATATTACGGCCTACACCCAGGAAGGGTTAAGACAGATCAAAGCAGGGCACCTAAGGTTTATAGGTAATTAAAAGACTAAAAGTTAAAGTGAATCCTTCTCAGACAAAGTACACTCTTATTATACACAGCGAGTACTGGGACGCCGAGAAAATCTGTGGCAGTGGTGTCGGATGAGAACCAGCCCTAGTACATCCTCCAGGTTGCTAGTGTTAAGAATGTTGTCGAAGAGCTGGGGAAATTCGTCGTATAGAGTTCAAGGAACTTTTTACTATTTGGACCACGGGGAATCACAGAGACTAACAGTCGTCTCTGTAGATAAGGGAATTCTGGCAATGCCTCAGTGCTCTTTGGCTTTGAGCCAATAAGTGCTGATATTATGATCTTGAGCAGTCAGCACACCGCAAGATGGGAAGAATGAAGGGAACAACTCTTCATTCGACCTCATCTACATGTTTTCCCAGACCCCCCCTGATCTCGCTCCTTTTTCTTCTCGAGTTCTCGTTCCGCTGACGCATGAAACACGCTATTAACCAACGCTTGCGCCGCAAAACAGACAGCCAATACTTAAATCAGGTCGTGAAGGATATCGGACCATATGTGATCCAGATTGACCCCAACCCTATGGCAGCAGCAGAGCGCGCTGCCATCCATCTGTTGTTACAGGAACTGGTGGCATTTCTGGTTCCGCAGCGCCTCAGACACTCTGGCGAGGTGTTTTGGAGTGCTCTGATTGGCTGGGTGCGATGTTGCGGGGTAAACAGGCTTGACAGGACATTCGCTAAAACTGGACCAGAGGGGGCTGAGCTTGCTGAGATAACCTGAATTTTCTGCGCAACTTTCAACTTTGTAGCGAGACTCGAATTTCCGCCCTCCGAAGAATAATGGACGCACTGAGATATTGGGATAAGTCCTTTCATTTTAGCTCATTTTTTTATTGCAGGTCCGGGGAGGTATGATGCTGCGCTGAGACGGGACGAGGAGGGATCATGAGGCAGCCAACACAGCCACAATTGGCAAGACCACCTTTGCACCAGCAGGCACCCCACGTCGCAAGGTATATCTGCCCCAAATCTGCCCTTTTGATATACCGCCCCCCAACCCAAACCGACTTTTCTGGAGTAAAACTGATATGGCGGATCCGTTCTCCATTGCCACCGGCTGTGTCGGCCTTCTCGCAGCAATTGCAACAGCGACCACGCGCATCAACCGGTTCGCGCGCACAGCTCGGGATGCACGTAAAGACCTAGACGCTGTATCCCGAGAACTTGAATCTCTCCGTACCGTTCTTGGCCTGATTCACGCCAACGCAGACCAGTCCGAGAATGAGCTACCGCAGACAATTATCCACCATCTGTGTGAAGTCCTATCGAACTGTAATAAAGCTGTTACAGATATCGAAACAGTCCTGGAAAAGTATAAAAAAAGCGATGCGATTACAAGTGGAAGATGGGCACTATCTGGAAAAGGTGACGTTGAAAGCCTGAGAGGCCATTTAGAAGCGCATACGTCGGCGCTTAGGCTGATCCTAGACATGATGAACCTGTTTGTTCCTCTTTACACCCGTTTGACAACTAATTAACCTGGCTAATCATAGTGCACTTCAAGGGTCACTTCTATCAAAGTCAGGCAAGACACTTTAGCGATTCGGGTCGAGACGAGCGACATTAAGGTAGATACGGCGAACATCCTTGAAAAGATTGAACAGCTTCAGGCTCGATTGCCGCAACTGGGAGTTGAAGATAGGAACGACTACATGTTGCAGCGGTACCTGGAGGAAATGACCACCTATACCGAGGGGGTGCTCAGCAGCATCCAGCAAAAGGGCCATAACTGCGAAGAGACCAGAGATGGGGCGGCGGCAGGCTTGGGGGGAATCCTGTTTGAAGTGCCGGCTTCGGCTCGGCTCTGGGACTAGAGCCTTCAGGGTCGACATTGTCATTGACATCCGATATGAAAGCTGCCCTACCAGCTTCGCGGCCGAGTGCGACTGCGGATTCTCCAACGGAGGAACATTCCCCTAGCCGTCGGCCGTTTCAGTCAATCACGCACCAGATCTTCATTCACGGTCCATTTGTCCTGGATATTCCGCTGCAGCCAGCGGTCTTGAACAAAGTCTCTCATGGGGAACGAGATGAGTTCACTCATGCGAGATATACAGCTGTCGCTTGCAGGCCGCGACTCTTTTGCGCTGAAGGATACTCGCTCAGGGCCAGCCTCTTCTCGAAACCGAGACGAACCGATATTCTGTTGACGATAACCCTAGATACTGGGGAATGTACTGAGCTTCTCAGCGTGCTTTCTAGAGCATGGGAGGCTATCGACTTCCTTTACCAGAAACCCCTGGGGGGACCACCTCTATTCGATGAATTTGGGTGGAAACGAGTTATTCTGCACCTCCATTGTCCGGGCAGCCCGGATGGGGAGACAGAAGCCTATTTGGACAGCATCGGGGCCCGGCCAACCCAGTGGTACGACTCAGGCCTAGATGGCGGCAGTAAGACACCTGGTTCTTCGTCTGTTAGAGAAATACAGACAATAAATGGGAAAGAAGTACTGTGGCACATATACGAGGTGTGTATAGCTATCTTTTCCGGGACAGGTTGAAGACTAACTCCGCACCTAGTACTCCACCCAGCTCCGCTTCCAAATCCAGTCGCCAACAGGTAGTTTCTCCCAGGAGCCGCCGGTTTATGAAACTATTGGCCCTTGTACACCGGTGCAGACTATCGTTACCAACGGCCCTAGGCCGTCGGCGACCCTCACCCCCTGTCAGAGCAGAGTCCGGTGGAAGTCGTGGGTGCAGGCTCTAGAAAAAAGCCTTAAAGCATTGGTGATCGTTGAGGGGGACAGCGGAACCGCCGCTCAATTTCTAAGACCGTGGACCCTAGCGAGAGCATGGAAGGGGCGCAACCAAAACGAGGTGCCTAGTGCATGTCGTGTTAGTATTAGCGACTTGCGGGAACACTCCAGACGGGCCGATTTTCAAGACATAGCCTCGCCATCGTCTCCGAGATCGACTACTAGCTAGCCGGAAAATCGAACATGTATTCATGCCCAACCATGATGAATCCAACACGTATGGCTAACCGACAGCGAAGAGTAGCATCACGCTGTTGCGGAGTAAGGGCTTGGAACACACATTTTCGCACCCACGATTCGGCGGTGCTCTCTTGTTCCAAACCTAACAATACTCTCGTGCGTCAGACGCAATGGACTTACATAATCGGTGCGTCCCTTTGGATAGGTATCTGTGGATGTTGCCAAAAGTACCTGCACAGCCTCAGTTCAGATGCTTTGCATTTCCCAGTATGCTGTCTGTCTGCGGCGCAGCCCTATGGCATCGCCCAAAATTGCCGCCGCCTTGATTCGGGCTAAGCATTGCCTCCGACGTGAGCGACAGACGCCGACCCAAAATAGACTCGAGCACCTTTGCGGCAGCTGGGTTTGAGATGGCACCCAGATCTCTCCATCTACCCAACCTTCCAGAGTGTCAAACGACGAGACCAATCGGCAGTAGCGCTACGGTCGAGAACCGCGACTTTCTCCAACGACACGACAGTAAGATGGAGGCGGTTGGCGCTGCTTTTGGCATCGTCGATGTAGCTCTTCGAGCGAGCTCCAAAGCGTGGAAACTCTCAGGCGTATGGCGAGATGCCCCCGCCGAGGTGCACCGGCTCCGGGATGAACTTGACCGGGCTGAACGTTTCTTCATCGAGACACAGCAAGGGATCGAGTCCTTGTACGCCGTGGCCCGGGATTCCCAGCCCGAGTCGCACGCAACCTGGGCCGAGATCGAGAGGCTACTGGCTTCCGGCGCTGCTGTCCTTCACCGGATTGAGGCCGTCATCGACAATCTCACCAGACCAAATGCCTCAAACCCCTCGCCATCTCAACCACTAAGCAAGACGAGGAGGATCATTTGGGTAACCAGCTCGAGAAAGACGGCGGCAGCGAGAGAGGAGTTGCGTGCCACCGTGTCAGACATCTGCAACTTACTAATTGCGCAAAACATGTAAGCTCTTGTTTTCTCATCCAGCTGCTTGGTCAGAGAAAGCTAATGAGCGAACTCTAGTTCTACGTCGGCTAGTACCTACGTTTCCATCAAAGAATCCCATGGCGCCCTCGCAGAGTGCATCAGCGAGCGCATGCAGCGATCTCACGACGTCGCCATCTCCCGCCTATGTGTAGCGCTTGAGACGTCACACAAGGAAATAATGTCCAGGATCGACGATCGACTACGGCCACCTGGGGAATCGGTCTCGGAATTCCAAAACAAGAATATCACAGACCAGACCACACAAAGCTGCAACCAACTTCAGCTGTACCGAGTCCAAAGCCCACAGAGCGCCATAAACTGCCGGTGCAAGTGCCACAGGCCTGAGAAAACGTCGTGGCGTCTCGCATACCTGAGGTCCATCGTTGGCTCGGCTGTCATCACGTATCGTGGGCAGCCCGGCCGCCCCTGCACCCGAGCTTCCTGCCTCGGACACCCAAAGGGTTGGCCCTGCCGAGGGATGCACCTCGTTTATCATCTGCCGGCCTGGCTTGCACGGGCTTCGCTCACGGCTGCCCTAACAAGCGCTGGCGCCGCTGCTGGCCCACATATAACATTCGGCCTCCGGGTTCACAACCGCATAGGCGCTGAGGAATCCCATCGTTCCAAAATCTGCTCCGCCATTCTAGATGGTGATATCGAAGCTACGAGGAGACTGCTGGAGGCGCGCTGTCCTTCGTTTTACGATCTCATCGGCGAGCACGGCATGCCGCCCTTGACTTTCGCCATCTACAAGAAGGAGCCGGCCATGGTGAAAATGCTCTTGCAAGCCGGCGCCGACCCGTTTCAGGAGACACAGGACAGCGTCAGTATCGACAGATCATCGCTGGGGATGGTGTTTCGGTACTCAGTCACCGCCGGCCACAAGGAGGAGGAGATTGTTCAGCTGTTCGATCTCGAAGGCTACATTGAGGAGGCCGAGCTCAAGCCGCTGCAGCTGGCCATCATGGGCAGGCTGCAAATTGATCTCGCCAAGGCGTTGCAGAAGCCCCAATATCTCGCCGACATCAACTATAGGGCACTCAACGGGCTCACAGCGCTAGACATTGCCGTACTGAGGAACGACATGAACGCCGTCAAGCTACTCATCTCGGCGGGGGTCGACGTCAATGCGAAGGATGAGCAGCGTCCCCCGCTCGATCTAGCATGCATGAGCAACAGATTCGAGCTCGCCGAGCTTCTTCTCCAAGCGGGAGCTTCCGTTACAAATAGGGATTACCAAGGGTGGACAGCAATCGGGAATGTCTGTGCAGCCCGCTGCTCTGGAAGGGATGAGACCCTGGGTCAGGTGCGGCTGGCAGCCACGTTGCTGCGGTACGGCGCTGACTGCTCGGCACGTGCTAACGACGGACTCGTGCCACTCAACTGGGCGATAGTAATGGGAAAGAGGGAACTGAGTGAGTTCCTGCTCAGCCAAGGCGCCGATATCAACACGGTGGACTATTACGGTTTGACCCCGCTGCTGTGGACGGTTATGGAGAACAATTATGATGGCCTCCAGACCGTGCTCGAGCACGACGCCGACCTTCTCGTCAGGGATAAGTCGGGCGAGGGTGTGCTGCACAGGATCGCACGGTTCTCACAACCCCGCGAAATCCACTTGCTTACGAGGACAAGGACGAAAAACAAGCTGAGGGCCTTGGATATGGCGGAGTGGAACCAAGAAGGCAAGACTCCCCTTGACCTACTCGCGGAGAGGAATCCCGAGAAGGCACTGCGGGAGGCCTTTGACGAGCTGGCCAAGTGTGTGGAACAGCTGGACGGCTGGACGAGCGACCTCGATGAAGCTGACCAGACAGATGACGAGTTCGTCGATGCACTTGAGTCCTGGGACGACGAGCAAGCATCTGGTCACATCAAGGGTGAAATCGAGGTCCTCAAGGGAGAGGTCGTTGCATAGGGAGGTACTGCACGGCCGGAAGAGGAAACTACCTCGTAACCCTAAACCAGACATGAAGCCAACCAGGCCTCCCAGCAGTCTGTTTTTGCCTCCGGCGGCAACCTCCTGTGGGCCCCTGCGGAGGGCTCCCCGCTGCGCTTCATGTATGGTAGTCTTCGTTTTCTTCTTTTTTTTCTCGCGTCTGTGTTTGCTCCGTGTTTGCTAGGGGGACCTCCTCGGCAAACACCAAAGGAAGTTTGACTCGGGGATGGGACATTCCTCCTAGCCGTTTTCTTTTGAGAATGTCTCTGTGTACAGTACAGACCGTCTCCGTGTACAGTAATCTAAATTTCTCCCATATATAACCCTAACCCCGCACCCCGCCCCACCCCGGTCGCATTCACGGTCGCAAACACAACCACATTTCAATTAAACACTCGTAATTAATCGATCAAACAGGGCCCAAATCGTTTACTCGCTAACTAAGCCGCTCCGGCGACCTGACCGGCTGGAACGCGTGGTTCGGCCACCACCGCTTCGATATCGCTGTCGGCATCGAGTTCGGGGTCGGCATCGTCGAATACATCGTGCGCCGGGCTGTTTTTGGCCATCTAAACACCTAGTTAGCCCGGTGAATCGTGTGCCAAATGATTAATTACCTTTAGAAGCAGTGATCGCAAGTGCGCGCGACCGTGGAATGGACAGATAAGTGGTGGCAGAATCAATTCAATCGCGCGCGATGCGAATGACGTTGGGAAGGTAGTGCGCGGGGGTTAGGGTTATCTATAGGAGAAATTTGGATTACTGTACACGGAGACGGTCTGTACTGTACACAGAGACATTCTCTATTTGAAACGCTTTATAACCAATTGACGGCCTCACCACTTACATGGAGAGAAAAGACGAGCCGGAGCCGCCGCAGACACCCGCTGGTAAAAAGATACCAAATGAGGTCGAAATTACCTCACTCGATTTCTGACGTGGTGCTGATTCTCCACCTGTAGTCAACACCACGGGATAGTGATGGTGCGGGCCAAGGAAACTATTAGCAGATACAAAGGGGTAATATGTCAAGGGCGTCTAGTCTCTATTGTCCACACAATTCAGCTTGATATACGGACCGTAGATATAAAAAAGAATAAAAAAGAACACGTAGCGAAGACCGTAATGCCGCCAAAGCACTGGAGATATCAAGCGTCAGTAATATCCCTACCAAAATCAAGTCGGAGTCATACCTGAGCAGACCGTGAGATCGTCAAAACAAAAACAAGTCATCCCCGAAACCCCTTGCATAGCCCCATGCCCATCCATCTTAAATTTCACGCCGCCCAGCTCCACCCTCGCGCTGCGGGCAGACCCTTGTTAGCACATTGGATGGAGGTTGACGAAACAGCGGTGACGGCTTGAGTAATCAGTGCGAATGACGGTTTCGGATGGTTGATTGATCTGGATCTCCAGCAAGGCTTGTCGGCCGGAAACGGGATGCGTCGAGCAATATTTACCGTGCTCGGGTTGTCGTTCGGTAAGCGAAGGGGCAGCAGAAGACTGACATCAGATTCTCACGCGCCGCTCACGCAGGATTGCTCAGTTGGCATTGCAAATATTATCTTTATAAAGCAGGGTAGTTTTCGCCTCGCTGCGCCACGGACTCAGCTCTAGATGTCATATCCTATTGCTTCTCAGAATGCTGCGGAGAGCCTGCTGTAGTCGGCTGGATCTCGCTGCAGCTTTCAGCCGGGTTCCGGAAAAGAGAATCTTCGCTGTCATGATTTTTTGACCCGTTCTCCAAGCTGCTCGGTGACCCTTCGGTGTCCTCCATGGAGTTGATAGTAGCCAAAGTCCCTCCCCAGATGCTCCTTGTCGGATTCGGGGGCAACCCGCCTGTGTTGGAGATTGCGTTGAGGGACCTGTGGTAGGGCCTGCTCTTGTCGCTATACACGAGGCCGCGGAGGACGGGGATGCTGGCGGCGACGATGGTGAGGGCGGTCTCAACGTTTCCCCAGACCCAGAGGTCAACAGAGTCGACTGCATTTCATTAGTTGGTGTCAGTAATTAATTCCGGCAAGACGTGAGTGCCTTATGGACAGGGGGTTCCGCACCAAAGTCAGGAGAAAGCATGGCCGGGAATTTGGAAGTTTTAACGATGCCAATGATGCCAGCACTGGACAAGATTAGAGGGTTAGTAAGACTCTGACACGACGACGGCGGTTTCCAAGGGTTGTGAACAGTCGAGACTACTAACACGATGCCCATGCTCATGCAGATGGCAACGCCAATCTTGTCCATCTTCCGCATCGTGAGCTTCCAGATGATCGTCCAGGGGAGCAGAGCGAGGATGATGTCCATGGCGGCAGAGTACGCTGGCAGGTGTCAGTCGTTGATTCATCAGGCAGGATTTGGGCATCTCAGCACGTACAGCCGGAAAAGATGTTGTACTTCATGAGCACGTCAGGAGCCCAGCAGGTCCCGGGAACCGACACATCCCACGCCTTTTGCACGGGCGTGCACTGGACCCACAGAAACAGGCCGGTGAGGCCGATAAAGATGTTCCCAGAGATGATGAGGAACCAGATAAAGGCCTTGGTGCGGCCCTCGGTGAAGCGCAGCAGGGTGACGGCGAAGCTGGTCTTGGACCAGATGGCGGCCGTGGGCGAGAAGGAGCCGGCGACGTTGATGTAGATGAGAAGCTGGTTGATGTTCGCAAAAGGAAAGTCCCAGATGTGGCCGCCGAAGCCGAGACCAACCATGGCCGACAAGATGGACGTCTCGATGATGAGACATACCCAGGCGGCAATCAAGATGTAGTCATCCCACCAGAGGTTCTTCCGCCGCCGGAACTTAGCCCACAGACGGAGGGCGAGGAAGAGGGTGGCGAGAGCGCTCAGGGTCCAGGCGACGGCGTTCATCTTGACGCCGTGGTTGTCGTGCGGGAGGCTCGCCAGCTGCTCCGGCGTCGGGGTGGCCCCGGGCACAAACTGCTCCGGCCGGGGCGGCGGCGTGCTCTGGTCTGCCATTGTTCTGCCGTGGGGGGCCCAGATGCGCCGTTGCAGGCGAAGTGGGGACGACAGTATGAGACTCTGGGAACGGCGCGGGCTGGGCAGAATGCACGATGGGGCCAGATAAGTACAGATCACCGGAACCCAACTGTGCTGCCAAACCCTGCGTCAGCTTACCATTGCTGTATCTATGTGCCCTGTCGCGTGCTCTCAGCGGCTGACTCGTAAGCTGCACGCGTCCGCCTCCCGCTGAAAGCGCTCCAATGATTCCACGGGGCGCCAGCGGTGGTGTGCCGCCTCCAATGAAAGTCGTCCCGCGGCAGGCGGAAAGCCCCGCCGCACGGACAGGCAATCTCCACACCGTCGCAGCAGCTGTCTGTCAAAGAGGAATGGGGAATGAAAGTTCCCAGCCACGCAGCCCGCACGCACAATCCTCAGGGCGGATCGTGCCGAGCTGGCTGCAACGATGGAATCCTGGTTTGGATTTCGTCTCGGAAAGCTTAATTTGACGCAGCGGCACTAGATGCAGTGCAAGGACACCACCCACCCGGGAGGGGGCTCGAGAGTCCAGCCTTCTCATTCAATTAGCCTTCCACCTGGGTGGGTCGAAAAAGAATAATACTACAGTCAGTTGAGGAAACAACAAGAGCGGGTGGCAGAATCAGAGGTCAAACCGGCAGGTTTTTGCAGGTGCTGAAGCCACGGGGGGCCAAAGCGTTTGTTTCAAGCCAAAGTTGCGGGATTGCAGGACTAGCGGGGAGAGTGAGCGAGATTCCGTCAATGCGCAGGTACGCCTCCCACCAGTCGTCAAATCAGACGGCGGCCTGTTTCAATCGTGGGCTGCAGGCGCTGGGGACTGACGTAAAACCCCACAGACTGAAAAGTACTCTAGGTAGTCTATTCGTCAACTGTTCAGCAGCTTGTTCCGCGTTATCACACAGTGGAATCCAGCTGGTGGCCTCAAGCAGCAGAGTTTGCCCCTGCCTGCGCACCCTGGACCTGCACACCCCAGACCGATTCTCGGTACCCTGCCTGCGTAACGTACCTGCAACGCAAACCAAAGACCTTCAAAAATCACAAGTTAAATCGACCATGTCTGCCTGCCTGCCGAGCCTGCGTACCCTACACCTGCTCGTACCTACTTCACACCTTGCACTTCGTCGCTGCGTAAAGGTTCTGGTAATTTAGCTTTTGTCAACGAGCTTCCTCCTCACCCTCCTCCTGACGCCCTTCCTGGTGGTCACCAATTGAACCATTTGGAACCGCGCTTTCTCAGAACGGAACAATGAACGCATGGCGATGTGTCCCTGTCCCTGTTCTAATATATCACGGCCCACTCCCGTTTTGACAAGGAAGGTAGCCAGCACCTAGGAGTCGGCCGACACTGCCTTTGTTTTGGCGCACTTGCTCGGCCGAAATGGCTGGGCTCACTTGAATGTATTGATGTTTCTCGACAAAAGGGGCGGATCTGCCACTGGGAAATTTCACGTCGGGGGTGATATGCTTGGCTGGACCGCTCGCTGAATCGCTGCTCAATCGCTCATCAATCGCTCATCAATCGCTCTACCGTTCAATCGCTTAATCGCCTCATTGCTCGGTTGAGTTTGTTATAGTAAGAAGGGAAGGAGGAAGAGAGGAAGTGGAAGGGAAGGGGGGTTGTTGTACGGAATGAGGATGATGAGGATGATGATGACGTTGATGATGATGACGATGAACTACCCTTATCGATAAGAATTGGAAACAGGGCCGAGAGCGGCCAAACGATCTCCATCATTTGTTTAGTTTGGGAGGCTCGAGGGAGGATAACCTTTCATGCAGAACAATCGGGTGTGGGCTTGCAGTACGGAAATGCCAAAATGCCACTACCCTCCGGTTATGTAGACTGCTTGAATTACATCACTGGGGTTCCAGCCGGGCAACCAAATTGGTCCTCAACGAACGGCGTGGGCAGGCGGAATGAGGCTTGAACGGAATGCCAGGAGACCTAGTACGACAACAGGTCGTTCGGGAAGCCAAATGGAGTTTATTAGTAGAAGGTTTAATCTTTCTCGAAACGAGGCTAACAACATACGCTTCTGTAGTAGCGTTGCATTGCAACTGGGAAGGAAGATCATCAGATTCATGGTTCATGCAGGAATGATAGGACTGATTGGCTGTGTAGCACTGCACTATCATCTAGGTAACAATACTTGGACCTGCGAGCAGCCAGTCAATCTTGCCATGCGGGCGGCAACTCGGTAGTTTAAAATAATTGGTCATTATAGTATCGAGGTCTCCAGTTTACATATAAACCTATACCATTTCCATTTTCAGGGTAGCGGGCACGGGAACAAACAAAACTAGGTGAAAGGTTTCCCGCCATTCCACACCAGGTCGGTTCCAGGGCTTCGGAATCGGCACAGTCCCCTCAGCGTTGGTAGCCAACTTCGTATCAATATCGCATTGTGCCAAGCACAAGGAGCACCTACCATCTGTTGCCCGCGCCGCATTGAGCCACCTCCACTCCGGTGTTGGTCATATTCACGAAGGGGAATCTGTGTCGGCCGCTGTCAATGCCAAGACAACTGAGAATTCGATTCTGGAGGGGTCCTTAGAAAGGCCTCTTCTCGTCATATTAGACTAAGCAGGTGTAAAGTCAGGACAAAGATGAAGAAAATGACAAGATAAGCAAGTCTGCACACACGCTAGTCATCTGATCTCTCCCACTCTCCCGCCCGCAACAACTCGCTACTGCTGTACTACCCCCCCCGACGTAGTACACCACAATTTCCTAGACTGTTGATGCCCACTCTTGGAGTCTGGGAACTGCGATGAGAATTTCGCCTTCTGTTAGGCCGTTGGGTGGCCGAAGGAACAGGGGGTTGAACTCAAGCCGCAGGTCATCACCAGGGACTACACGCGATGCTAGAATCTCAGCTGCCGTACCAGGAGCCCAAAGGATTAAAATCTCTTGGGCATACTCGGACATGATACCAAGTGCGAAGATACTTTCAACCCCCGACGCTTTAAGCTTCGCGGCCAGGTCTGAGTTTGAGTCAAATACATCGTCGTGCATCTTCTGAACCAGCCACTCCTCGGCGACACCGTCTCGGGGTTCAAAACCAACTCCCATAAATGTGATCCTCTGTTCAGAGGCTCATCTTTGGGCGGCTCTTCGTGCTGTATGAACACGAGTGGAACCGATGGCGCGGAAGACTTGTCGATTCGTGATGAGTCGAGGATCTGCCGTGCCGTGTTGAGAATTTTGGAGCCGGCGGTTCGAATCCGAGCGGCGGCTGGGATCTCATGTTCGGAGTCGTCGGCGATGCCTTTTTGAAATGTCTATGAAGGAGAGGGCTGTAGGTGTTGCCATGTTTTCTAGGATACATCTAAATCTTAAATGTGGACACTCTCTATTTAAGGATGAACGTGCCATGGAACAATTGTGGACCAGCCGCGCCAGCAGGAAAGAAACCAATAAAAGACACAAATAATCAGTTCTACGCATCCAAACCAAATGCAAAAAGCTCAATGTGGCATCTATATCTGATAGTGGAAATGAGATGGCGTTTTATCACAGGGGGTGGCAAGGATTTATGCGGCTTGCCAATACTCGCTGCGGAAGAACATCACCAAAGCGGTGCTCGTCCGAGAACATGCGTATGCACGACGGCTGCAGTGTTGCCCCCTCCGCTGTAACCAACCATCAACGCATATGCCAAGCTACGAAGGCGTCGCATTATATCATCGCGCCTCCGTCCTGCTCCTCAAACTGATCGCCGCCCTCCAAGGAGCCACTACTCTTTATCTTTCGTTTGCAAGCTTTATCTCCTGTGAAAAACACTGCAATACTTTAACTGCTGAAGTTCCATTTCGCGACCCGATCGCCAATGCCGACATGGCTTGCGCGACCCGGTTCATGTGGACATGTCTCCTCCTTTTCGCCAGCACGCTTGGGCTTTCCGACCGAACCGACAAGTTTACCGTCCTCGCCCACGCCCGAGATGCCAAAGAGACATACGACTACGTCATCATAGGAGGCGGCACTTCCGGGCTCACTGTAGCAGACCGGCTCAGTGAAGACCGGAAAACTACGGTTCTGGTCATTGAATACGGAACATTAGACGACGCGCCCATCATCGACGAGCTACAAGCTTGGTTCCTCATCCAGATAACCCAACCGCAGTTATTCTACAACATCACATCCGTTCCCCAGCCATCGTTACGCAACAGGGCTTTTCCCATCTTGATCGGGAAGACAGTCGGGGGCAGCTCGGCGGTCAACGCCATGATGGCCATACGGGGCTCCAAGCAGGACTACGATCAATGGGGCGCCCTTTTCTCCAAGTCTTCACCTTGGACCTGGGAGGGCATGCTACCGTACTTCAAAAAGGCAGTGCGTTTCACGCCCCCCGACCCGGCACTGGCCCCTGTCATTCCCAATGACCCGGCATTGTGGGGAAAGACGTCTGGGGTGCATGCTGCTTGGCCATCATTCCAATATCCTGCGACGTTCGCCCAAGTACAAACATGGAAAGACATGCCGGGCGTGAATTTTCGACCAGACAGCGGCACTGGTGTGCCAGGTTTGTACTGGTATCCGACGTTCATGAGCCCAACCAACGGTACCCGTTCCTACGCCAGGACTGGCCATTGGGAGAATATTCCGAGACCAAACTATCATCTCCTGACGAGATCAAAAGTCGACAAAATACTGCTGCACGGGACTACGGCCTATGGCGTCAAGTTCACCTCCTTGACTGACGGCTTAACCACGGGTTCGATTCGCGCAAACAAAGAAGTCATCCTCGCCGCCGGCGCCATCCACAGCCCGCAGATAATGCAGCTGAGCGGTCTCGGACCAAAGAGTCTCCTGGAGTCGGCAAACATCACTGTGACAGTGGACCTCCCCGGCGTCGGTCAGAACTTCCAAGATCACATAAGCCTGTCCGCCAATTTCACCTGTAAGCGCAAATATTCCATTCAATTACTCACCCTCCCACCCTCCACTTCCGGGAGTCTAACAGACCTGTCACAGATCTCAACCTAGACTTCAACCCCTCCATCAACAGCCTCACCCAAAACGCCTCCTTCCGCGCCTGGGCAGATTCCCTCTGGGCAGCAAACCGCTCAGGCCCCTATTCGCTCGCCAGCGGCAACGTCGGCCCCTGGCTTCCCTTCCCCGTTGTCTCCCCCCGACACAAATCAATATCCTCCACCCTCCTTTCCCAAGACCACGCCTCCCTCCTACCCCCCGGAACCCACCCCACCGTCATCGCCGGCTATCGCGCCCAAATGCTCGCCATGGCGACTTCTCTACGCGAGAACAAAACCGCCTTTTTCAACATGCCGCTCAGCGGCCGGCCCACCACCACCCTTATTGCCAACCTACACGCCCTTAGTCGTGGAACGGTAAACATCGACCCGCGAAACCCGACAGCAGAGCCGCTAGTAGATTACCGCGCGCTTAGCAATCCGCTTGACGGAGTCATCTCGGCGGATATTCTCCGCTACCTACGAAAATATTTCCAGAATGCTGCAAACGCGCCGTACCAGCCGGTGGAAGTGACGCCGGGGGTAAATGTGACGAGCGATGCGGAGCTGGTGGCGTATATTCAGCAAACTATGCGGCCTAGTGGGCATCATCCTGCGGGGACGTGTGCGATGATGCCGAAGGCGCTTGGGGGCGTGGTGGATGAGCGGTTAAGGGTTTATGGAGTGAAGCGGTTGAGGGTTGTGGATGCGAGTGTTATGCCGATGGTGGTGGGGGGAAATACTTGTTTGCCTGTTTATGCGATTGCTGAGAAGGTATGTCATCTAGGGGCGTGATGTTTGAAGTGCTGTGCTAACGGGGGTTGATGTAGGCTGCTGATATTATCAAGGGGGAAAAATAATGTGCGGCGGTTTCTGTCGAACTAAAAGCCAGACCAATATTGAGGGTACAAAACGTCGTCAACCTACAGGCTTCTTCCACTCACCCCCTGGAAATCATTCCACCAAACCAAGCTTGGCACTTTTTCCTTCTTACTTTGCCCGGTCTACGTAAACAATAAACTTAACCGAAGCTACTGATAACGTAACACTAGTTCGTTTCATATTCCAGCTTCTTTATCATAATTTTAATTTTACCTTTAAGGTTAGGTGTCAAACTGCAGCCGCCTCGCTAGGCGCTCAGGCGCGCAGGGGCCTTGGATCATGTGCTCTCCACACACAGGGAGCTTCCATTTGTACATAACTGGGGAGTGCGAAGCACTCCCCTTTTCTACCTAGTTAAGTCACTTTGCAACTGCACTTCCGCTGCTCGCGAGCCCTTCGTTCTTCAGTCAAACGTTCCATATTAGGTCTGAAAGCTTAATACTAAGATTATGATTAAGCTTACCTACCTTATTAACGGAAGATATATACCAGCTTAAAGGGATTTTCAATACGCATTTGTAAATATTTATTAATAAGGCTCTAGTGAAATGCTTTTCCTTAATTAACTTATATTAAGGGAAGCGAACTAGTGACTCGGGGCGCCTGTGTAGGCCGACCCTGTCGTTCTTTTTAGGCTCTGTTTGAAGTCGTATCTGGGCTTTTGAAATGGCCCACGGCAACGCAATATGACGTCCCAACGCAATACCCCGAGCAGGCAGTGTCCTTAACGCTGGGATTCCAGGCTGCGAGGGCGCCCGTCGTGATGTTATACAGCTGCCGCAAAGTCGCGGCAGCTGTTAATTCTCGGAAACGCCATGCCCGTCATGGAGCAGTTGGTAATTATGTCAGTGGCGTTGCGCTCCAGCGGCTGCACGCAAAACTGCTGTGTCCCCGGCATCTCGCGTGGAGTGAACGTGCCACCAGTGGCGTTGAGCGACGAATTCCAGGCAAGGAGGTCCGCTACAGTGACGCCATACAAGAGGGCGATGTCCTCGCAGTCACGTCCTCTTACTCTTGTCAACGTTACAGAGTACCATCGTCTTACTGCTTACGACGCTCTTAACCTAGCGCGTGGATTGGTAGGTGGTAAAGTAAATGTCTTAGAAAATTGAATCTAGCCGGTACACGGTTAGCAGGCTGTTAGTAACTGCTAGATCCAGATATGCCTGCGACATGTCTGACTTCCAACCCCACAGCTCGACGCATATGTTGGACTCGAGGACGCGCTTGACGGCGGGCATCATGTCGCGGTCCCCCGTGATGACGGCAAATGTCGTCTTTCGACTTTTCTCGGCGGCCTTGGGGTCGCCCAAGTGCTTCGCCCGGAACTCGGCTTGGAACCTTTGCTCAGTCGCTTTCGTCGCCATGTCGACTAACATGGAGTTGTCGACCTCCTTTTCCTTGCCGCCGTCGGCGCGGTCGTAGATGTTGGTCTCGAACTTGTTCTTCTTGAAGGCCTCCCAGACTGAGTCGTTGGGGGGTGGGCGGGAGCCGTAGAGGAAGGATGGCCCTGGATGTGATTTTTGCCTCAGAGCATCTCACTGAGTTTGCGGATATCGATGCGGAGACGCGGGTCGCGCTCGCTGTCTTTCAGCTTGGGCATGAGGCTGTTGGAGTCGTCGACAAAGATCATTCAGGTTTCGTCGGACATTGTGATGCTTGTTGAAAAAAAAAGCCCTGAAGAGGAGGTGGTGATAAGATGCGACAAATTGCTGTGAAGGCTCGACAATACTTGAGGTATTTTATCGCCAGCCAGCTGCTTCAAAGGATATGGGGTGGGCATTTTGACGCCCGGCCCGAGACATTGGGACGTTGCATTTGAAATGACGCATGAAGAAAATGTGCGGGGTGTTGTAGGTCGAGGGCTCGAGAACCAATGGGTTGGGCGAAGGTTGCCTCAAGTGTTTTAAGTAGGTAGCTGCAGTAGTTTAAGCTGCTAACCCCAGAGGCCTGATAACCCATTTCATCGATGTTCCCTTATTTTAATGGCTTGGCGTTTTCAAGCACGATGCCAGGAAGGTACCGACAGTCTCAGGGATCAACCCTAACCATGGTGAAATCTTCTCATGAATGATCCTCTCGTATTGGGGGCCTGGAGCAGTGAAGCTTTCGATCGGTATTCCCTCCGCCTCGACTCATGTGGCGGCTAGCCACTGGTTGGCAAACTGCAGGTACTACCAGAGTGAATGTGATGGAATCCAGTGACAGAATATAATAGAAGACCCGCTCCGCATCCGTCAATGGTCAACTCCCTCAGCTGCTCCACTTCGATCCCAGGCTGTAGGCCTCAGAGCATTCGGGATGCAGCCAGACAGTTTGTGCTACCCGAGGCACTCTCGCCGAAGGTTGGCTAGAAATACTCTACCAAACCCGTGCACATTCTTTCAGATTTTCCCCTCCCTCATGTGTCGCAGTCATTTTCTGGAAAAATATCCCTTCTTGGGATGGCGGAGAAACACAACTTCATCATGGACCCCTCGGGGGACGTGCTTCTTACCCTCAGCAATCCAGATGCGCCATTCGCTGTTTGGGACAGGTCAGGCATCAGCGACACCGACAAGCAAATTCCCGAAGACAACCCCACACCGGCATCAGCCCCCGACCTGACGTTCCTCCTCTCATCACGCCATTTGTCTCTTGCGTCTCCAGTTCTCAAGACGATGCTCTCCGGTCCATGGAGCGAGGGGGTCAAAATGGACTCCGACAGCCTCTATCACCTCACCGCCGGGGATTGGGACAGCGAAGCTCTCGCCATGGTCATGAACGTCATCCACGGGCGCTGGAGTCTAGTGCCCACGACGGTTGCGTTGGAGATGCTGGCGAAGATCGCCGTCATTATCGACTACTACGACATCCGTGAACCCCTGCAGCTCATTCTGTCGCTTTGGATGAAGGACTTTAAGGCATCATTGATACCCACGTCACTCGGTCGTGAGCTCGTCCTGTGGATCTTGGTCTCGTGGGTTTTTAAGGATCAGGCCCTCTTCCAACAGGCAACCAAGGTGGCTATTCTCCGGAGCACACATGAGCTGGATGTTCCCGGCGATCTTCCGATCCCGTCTGCTATCATCAGTGAGTAGCTTTCCCTAAGCCGCTGTCGAGTTTTCCTTGGCAGCCAATCGGCCCTTCAACCACTAAATGGCCCCGCATCGCAGACGAAATCAACCTTCGCCGCTGCGAGTCAACGAAGGAGATCGCAGAAGGTCTCACGAAGCTTCGCCAAGGCTACATTGGGGGCCAGTACGGCTGTGATTTTGAGTGCCGCTGTATGCACCTTGGCGCGCTGATGAAAGGGTTGCACGGCTTAAAGTTCGTCGACGACAACACTCCTGACACGGTATTCGGAGACTTAAGTTTGGTGCAGCTCGTGGAAAAGTTGCGGACTATAAAGTCTCCCAAGTGGACAGCCGTCCCACTCCAGTGCTGCTGCTATTCTAGCAACGGCAATTACTATGATCGGTACGAAAACACAAACAAGGTATGCCCCAAGTGTCCAAAGGCTCACAAGTGTTCGCCAGGCACGCTGGTTTACGGATTTGGGGAGTTCCGTCTTGGTGTGGGCGAAAGTGTCATCAGCACCACCTCTGGAGGTGTCTTGGGCCAACACGCGCAGCGACTCGTGAACGCACTCGAGGGGAATATTGTGATGAACCTAGAACAGTTTCTATTCGGCACTGAAGCTAAGCAGCTTAGTTGTCATCATATGTAGCCTACATGTTAATACAAATGGACGACGAGGGGCCTAGGAACTCTGAGGGTAGCTACTTTGGAGCTGTTCGACCTTGAGACCGGGTACTAAAGAGTTTGGAGAGTTCAGGTGCCTAGATTCGTTTCATAATCACTACACATTTGTTTCAACTTTCTGTTGGACTTTGCGTGCCGAAAAAGCACATCTTGGAGCTTGGGGACTTGATTAGGTACCTAGCGTGCGCTCCCACTTAGCTGCTCATTCGCTGTGGGGCGGCGGGTGATGTCACCTCAATTTCCAGGCTTGGCGCGACTCACGATGGTGGAGCCACGCATTCTTTTTCCTTTTCCTCTTCTTCAACTTATTACTGGCGCGCATGATTCCCTCTTTCTCCACCTTTTACCGTCTATTTCACGCCACCAAGGACCAGCAATAGGAATATACGCAACCTGAACAACGGGCATCCGCACGCAACGAGAATTCACGATGGCACCACCAACCCCCGTCGATGTGAGCAAGCACCCATGTCCACCCAGTGGAGCCGTCAGACATCCCTGGCTTTTAACAGCTAATCCCCTTCAGGTTCGCGACCGAATGATAGCCAGTTACAAAAAACATGCAGGACCGACCGACCAAGAGATCGACGGCTTCAAACCCCTTGCTGTCCGAGATTACTACCGCTACACGAACAAGGTGGAGGTCTTCAATGGGATAAGGCAAGCTCCGAAGAATTTTTTCAAGGCCATCCGTGCGGGCCGCGACAACTGCTATGATATCCTGATAAGCCACCGTACATCTTTGATAAGATTCCTATGGAACATGTCGTGTAAATCGTGGCAAACGAGATTATGATGGATTTCAATCATGTTCTCCGGCCAGAAGATGTCCTTGAGGTTGTCATGGCGAGTGTGCCAGAAAGCCTTCGGATCAAGTCCAATCCTCTGCGCGAGGACCTAGACCTAACAATCGAGCGAATGGCCTCGTGTCCGGCCTACACAAACTCCCGTTGCCTAAGCCGAGCCCGGAAGCAGTGGCGGAAGCAGTAACGGAACCGGCAGAAACAGTGAGGAGCACCCGAGTTTTCAGAGCCTTGAGACCTAAGTTGCTAATCACGTTTACAGCGTAGCTCACTCGATTATGACTCAAGCGATGACGAGTCCAGCGATGAAGAACCCGACGAGTTCGAATCAGTGCGGCTGTCCGGAGGCACCTACGCCAAGGTCTCCCACCACGTCAGCATGCGCAACGACAAAGGAAAGGCCGGAGTCATGTACCGTCTCGAGGAGGTCCTAAAGGAAGTCTCCGATGAAATCCACCTCACCCCGCTGAAAACCCCATTCGGCTTCCGCTCTAAACAACCGTAAGAACTCTCCGTCCATTCCGTTGTCATACCAGATCAAGGCAGAGCGCTCCCTGAGGAGAACAAAGTCCTAGTCGACGAAAACATCTACTACAACTACGACCAGATCCGCGCCAAGCGTTACAGAGAGGATCCAGCGTACGCCAAAAAGATACTCGACCGCGTATGGCCGCACCGCGTAGGGCCACGGGCAAGCCCCGCTGTAGCAACTACCGCTGCAGCAAGTACCTCTGAAGCAAGTACCGATGTAGCACGTACTGTCATAGTCCTGTCACCCTGAGCCTAGCAAATGAGAGTGGTCAGGGGGTGTTGGATCAAATGAACGCAGATCATAGGTGTCTAGAGGATCATTGGAGACATATCGTAATGGTTTGTTTACTCGGGTGTTGCAACGTCGTAATTTCCCATGGCGCGCCCGAACCTACCCTTGAACTAAAGCCTCCCCATCCCTTCTCACATTCCCGTCCCCAAAGTCGCGGTATGCTGACTCGAGTAGATCGACCTAGGCAGTATCACCCCCCCCAAAACCGCAAGAAATTCTCATCCGACACAACCGCCTCCCCCTTCCCCAACACATAAATCTTGATAGCCTTCGCGCCCTCACCCCTCTCATAGACCACAGCACACCTCTGCCCATCCACACTTCCACTCCCACTACCACTCCCAGTCCCCACAACCCCCCTCACAGCCTCCCTCAACTCCCCAAGCAGCGCCGCCAACTTCCGCAGTTCAACCTGTCTTTCCGCCTCCCACCGCTCAAAGTGTGCCGCAGCATTAACAACACTGACGTGCTCGAATGTCCCCTCGACATGCGAGCCGACAATCAGCCAGGGCGTGCGGCCAAACCACAGCTGGGGGAGGTAGGAGCTGATTCCGATACCAGTACCTCCTGATCTTGTTCCGGTTGATGTTCCTGGTCGTCCTGGCTTGCGGGCTTTTGACTTCATTTCTGCGGCGGTAGATTGGGGCATTACTGGAGCGTTGAGGAGGTTTGAAAGGGGCGCTTTTGTCTTGGGCGAGGACGGGTTGATCTGGAGCTGTTCCATTTCGGACTGCAGGGAGGTGAGCGGGATTTCAGGGGATCCTTCGTAACAGGCATCGACTTCGAAACCGACGACGCAATCAAGGTCTCCAATCGGATAGCGCAGGAAGCGATCGTGCGTGGTGCTCGCTTCTAGGCCAGGCGGAAACCGCGTGAAGGCCTTCTCGAAGTTATGGCCCCAGCCCGTCGACTGGAACGCCATGAATGCAGAGTCGTACTGCTCGATGAAGAGCGTGTTGTGGACGAGCGAGATGTGCACGCGGAAGCTCTGCAGGCTTCGGCCGCTGCAGAAGTCGAGCAGCTTGCGGAGGCTGTTGCGCGTGGTGACGATGTCGACGGTGTTGAGGCGGAAGTCGGGGCTCATGATTGCGGCGGCCTGGAGGACTTGTTCAAAGGGGTTCTTGGTTGTGGTCCAGGCGCTCTTGGGCGCGGAGGGGGTGTTTTGGTCCTTGGGGACTTTGATAGGGAGAGCGACATCTTGCCAGAGCGGCGCGTGTCCTGTTGAATTGGTTAGGACAGCTGATGGCGTAGGCTTTGCGGGAAGTGGTTAAAACCAGTCAGGCTCACCTGGGACTTGGAACCCCCCGAAGCTCTGCCAGTTGTAGCTGCAGATCAGCTCATACGGCGATGCGCTGGAGACTGGAGTCGTCGAAGGTTGGAGGGTCGCGGCGTCGATGGTGTGAATTGGCTCTCGGCCCCGTAAGCCTTTCCACATCTGAGCTCCGCGTGATTTGGCATTTCGAGGTGGAGCCCTGGGGATTGGCGCTGTTTGCGCGGAGGCGGCAGGTGCGGGTTGCGCTTGGGGCCGAGAATTGTGCTTGGCCGCCCGATGCTGGATGAGCGCCGCTTCCGATTGGAAAGTGCGCCCACACTGGCAGGTCGGCATTGTCGTCAGGACCCGAGTGAGGGTTCAGTGGGGCGGGCACGATATTTTGATGCGGGATTTGAGTTGGTTGCCAATCCACAAAGCGGGCCCGATCGGGGCCTAATGCATTCCGGTCGAGTGACACACGCTGACCAAGCCTTCGACGCACTCGAGTCGACGTCCCGTCCCGTCCAATGCCCAATAATCATTCACCGCGCTCGACTGGAACGCGAACATGGAACCTCAAGAAGAAGGCACATTGTTGGGAAGACATTTTTATTTGCCACACCAAAGTAATTAAAAAACTCCGATAAAGCTCCAGAACAATCCCACCATGCATTCCACCAGCTCACATTAAACGCTCAAGTTCCTAGACCTTTCTTAGCGTTCGACATTAACAAATACATAATCACCGTCCCATTCTACAAGCTCTCTGTATCCCCAAGAAACACCGAAACCACTGCACCGGTTAAGCCTTTGATGTCGAGTTCGCCCTCGCCGTCGGCGCCGCCGAAGAACTCGAATTCGGCCAACGAACACTGCTCAGAAGACTCATACTTAGGCTCGAAATCGTCGGACGAGATAGTGACAACGCGTTTGTAACATTTGACACGCCCGTCGCAATCCCCGAAACGTTCAACCCGCCGGAGGCAATGGGGCCCAGGAGGCCTGACGTGATAGGACCAAGAAGTCCCGAAGTGATGGGATCGAGGATGCCGCCGAGAAGTCCGCCCTTGGATGTGGAGTTTGCGGCGCGAGATGATGCGCTGGAGTTGGTGGGGGTAAAGGTGAAAGCGGCGGAGGCATTCCAGGTGGGTGCGGGGTTTGAGGAGGTGTTTGCGAATGGCGCGCGGTTGTGCACTGTGACGAGGGTGGTTTGGCTGCGGACTTCGACGACGTGGTAGTTCTGGGATGAGGCTGGGGCGATGAGATGGCTGGTGAGCCAGAAGGCTGTGAACAAAGAGAGGTGCATTTTGGCTTCGAGGGGTTCCAGGTTGGTTGTTGAGGGTTACATGGGATGGCGCTGTGGTATCTCAGGGGTACAACTGCGAGGCAGTAAATATACCTCAGGTACGACATGACAATGTATTATTATCTCTGCATCTTAATACCAAAAACTTGGTTTGTATGACGAGACGTCTGTTCCTGACGATTCCACGTTTTTGATCGGGTATTGGCATTTCATTTATCGGTGCCGTGTTACCCAAGCCCTGCGGGTTGGAAGCGTGCCGCTGTCTGTTCCTGGATTGCCGATCCCTGCCATTTTTGGCCCAGATTCGAGATTGACGACGTCTTTTTTGCCAAACTCCCGGTCTTGAAAGCCATTGTTTCGGTCCAGCATATTATCCTAAAACAACAGCCAATTATTCTAACGACGTCATAGACTTAAACACCATCACATTCATCGCGAGCTTACCGGCATTGTTTGCGCATTGTGTGCACAGTCGTGCCCCTGGCCGTTGAATGCTCCTCCCCGGCACCAGCGCCAAGACCGTTGCATCGTTCAAGATGCTGGAACCAATGAGATGCGCTTTCGAAGAGTCCGGCCGCGCCTTCCCAGAAGGGGTTAGGCCTGTTGCCTTGAAGTCGTCGTCGGGACCGGAAAGGACCGATGCGGGGTTGGGGGCCGGCGGGCGCTTGGCCGATCGTTGCACCGTTTGGACCCTCAACCGCTGCTAGTACTCTGATGCTATCATCGCCAGCTACCTCAAGCGATAACTAAATACCCCCTCATCATCATTCTGACTGTGACTGATGAAAGATGACCACGTTCACGGCAACCCTTCGCCCTCAGGAGGCAACGACACAAGATGTTGGCTCCGAGACCCCACCTCCAGATTCGGGGGCTGATTCACAATCCGCGCCGTCACGCACAGCAGGTCTCCCCCGCGACGACACTCCGATTGAGCCCCAGCCTTTATTTTGCGCCAAGCAAGGCAAACCGGAGTTAGGAAAAGAGCAGTTCCGGATTCTGAGAGTCCATCCAGCCCGCGAGGGCGATGAAGTGCGAGCGGACCTTGTGGAATACAACATCAACGATGAAGTCGACTTCGAGGCGGTTTCGTACACCTGGGGGCCGCCTTCTGACGACCCGGTGTCGCTCAACCAGGAGCCGTACATCAAGATTGGCGACAGGCATCATCGCATCACATGGTCCGTTCGGCACGCACTCGATGTCTTCCGGCTTACCAACGATACCCGGAACCTCTGGATCGACCAGATCTGTATCGACCAAACAGACGACGAGGAGAAAAGCGCCCAAGTTCCTCTGATGGGGCAGATCTTCAGACGCGCGACGGGCACCCTGATTTGGCTGGGCCCCCACGACGATCACCTGATCGCAGCGGCTGCCAATATTAAGCTCTTCGGGAACCTTCGCCGACAGATCGTTGCTGTCGTGGATCTCAATCCTTCATTATCCAAGGCGCGCCGTCTCAGCGCCGTACTCGATCTATTACGCCGGACATCTGAAGAGCAAGAAAAGCACGAGATAACTGGCCAGAGGTCCCTCTTATCGAAGCTGGATGGTGCAGAAATTGCGCAAATCTTGGATCTATACTCCAATCCATGGTTTGTTCGCACATGGCCCCTCCAAGAGGTTGTATTGTCGAAAAACAAAACCGCTTACATTGGTCACTTTTCCATCGATTACGAAGACCTCGGCCTATTCACAAGCTGGTATATCCAGCATTATCACAAGTCGTTGCCCTCTGCAAGAAGGTTGAGGGGCTTGCGAATCGTCCGATATGTTTACCGTTTTGCCGTCATGTACGGCAAAGGAATTGACCTGTGTTCCCTGCTTAGCATTATTCGCAGATTCGATGTCAAGGAGCCAAAGGATAAAGTGTTTGCTCTGTTGGCTATGGTCAACTTTGGCCTCCGCTCGGATGGTAGTCCTTATCCAGATGTCAAAGACTCTTATCACCCACGACATCGGGTGGTACCGGCTCCGTTGCGGCCCGATTACTCCAAGTCCGACGCTGAAGTCTTCCTCGAGACGGCAAAGTACCAACTAAACAGAGACAAATCAGTACATTTCCTTGCCTTCGTCCGTCACCCACCGTCTCCCACAGCCTTTCTGAGAACACCGTCATGGGTCCCGTGGTGGAATGACCCCGACGAAGCACAGGATCCGCTTTGGCGTCCTGGTGACGACGATGACGAACATTTGGCCGACTCTACCGTGCATACTGACGTCTCTTTCGACGAACGGCTGTCGCTATTCGACCCCCAAACATATGTACAGACTTGCATGGTGTGGGGGGTCGAAATAGGAAGAGTGAAACGGGCATCACTGCCTTTTCCCAGCAGCTTGCGGGGCACCCGCACACGCAATATCATTGGCAGCGAAATCGAAACTCGGATGAAAGAACAAAAAGAGTCCGGCTCTAGTCTGTCCCCGAAAACCACCTGGGAAATTTCCGACACTCTGGCACTCCTCGAGGAGCTCATCATGGCTCTCACAGCTGGGAGCACGACCGTGCCAGGTCCCAGCCAGCTCGTGACAAATATCAGGAAAGGTGAGGAAGCAGCTGATGGGCTTGTGCAAAGGCAGATGCGCGGCTTCGTTGGTTGGATATCCAAACTTCCCGACCAGGACCCAAAACCCGAATATTTGAGGGCCTTGCTGAAGTTGCAAAGCCAAGTTCAGGCTGACGACCCTGGCTTCCTCGCCGACGACGAAACAATCCGCGCGGTCATGAGTCGGGTTCGGAATTCGGCAGGTAACAGATGCCTTTTCAGGACCGACACTGGAATGCTCGGCCTAGGCCCTTCCTGCACAAGAGTGGGCGATGTGGTGGTCGTGCTGCGCACGGGACCGGTTCCGTTCGTTTTGAGGGCGGAAGAAGATTGTGGATCTGAATACCAAGTAGGTTTGCCCGGTACTCAGCATCTGGTGGGCAATTGCTACGTCTATCGTGCCATGGATGGCGAATTCGCCGAGAAGGTCGAGAAAGAGGCGGTCCAATTCACCTTGGTGTGAGAGACACAAACACTGCAAACTGACTCGAGGGCTGAATACGGAAAGTCATGGAACCTAGGTACGGTTGTCATTTCACATATCTAAGTAGACCCTTCTCGACAGCCACACGTGCTACATCCCAAGCTTACGCTGAAAGTTCGTCACGGTGTGCAGAACGATGTCTACCTCCTCGCTCGAGAGACGGTGATCCTCAACTAGAGCAATAGAGTTCGCCGTGCGAACTATGTTTTTGATCTGCCGTCCGTTCAGATCGACGTTTGCAAGTCGATCCACTGTCGTATCCGGCCAATCCAGTTTCTCGTAACCGGCCGTCCGCTCCGAGAATACGCGCCACAAGCCCTTGCGCGACTGGAGATCCAGAGGCTTGTATTCGAGAATCAAATGCATGCGGCTCTGAAAAGCCGGATCCATGGAGTCTATGCTGTTTGTAGTCATGAACATAATACCATCGAAGAGTTCGAAGATGCGCAGGAGCCCTGGAAATGGTGGTTTCCTTCGTCAGTATGACCAGTCCAAAGAAACAGGAGAAACGCCTTGGTTCTCACTCACCGCTCACAAAGTTGTTTCTCACAAGATCGCCTGGTAACCTCCGATCGAGGAAGACGTCGGCCTCATCGATCAGCAGAATAGCCTTCCGGCGTTTGATCAACTTAAAGATCCCCTGAAGTTGGCCTCAACCTTGCTCAGATCAGATCCCAGATCTCCAGAGAGGATGGCGTATATTGGGCTTTGTATGTCGTTGGCAACGGCCTCGACTGTGGCCGTCTTCCCCACACCGGGTGGGCCGTGAAGAAGAAGAATGCAGCCCTGCCCTTATTTTTAATTATATCGTCAAATCCAATCTGTCCCATAGTGTGCTGCCTAGCGAGCGATCGCACTAGTCGCTTCTGATCTGCCGGGAGTAGCAAAGTTTCGAAGGCACCCTGGCTGAGGGGGACGTCGTGGAGGCAATCCACCATGAACCAGCACCACTGTTTCTCCTGGAGGGAGAACCCGCCCACACGATGGCTTGCCAATACGTAATCGTCTTCGGTGAGCGCCATCCCCTCCGCCTTGATGCTACCCAGCTTGATAAAGTCGATCGACGTGTTTTCAGCAAATGCGATGCAATCCACAACAACTCGCCCATCTATCCGGACCCCCTCTTCCACATATCGGTCTTGCGAGAA